>Ga0164241_10000090_pt1 | contig 222067 bp, 171 predicted proteins | sample OricomyardsoilBY_FD_108780 | JGI IMG/M metagenome (GOLD analysis project Ga0164241, IMG submission 108780) | Backyard soil microbial communities from Emeryville, California, USA - Original compost - Back yard soil (BY) | ecosystem: Environmental > Terrestrial > Soil > Unclassified | place... | reverse complement strand
CAGTGCCTCCGGGATTGGCGAATTGGTTGGATACGGTCCCGGAAACTCCGGGCAGTCTTCGCGGTTGCCGCGCGGATGGAACACAGGGTCGCGGCGCACGACGTGGTCGTGGTCGCGCCGATCTATGCACGATGGGCCGGGGACGTCGGGACCCATGCATCGGAGCGAAGATAAGAAGCACCGGCGGAACCTCGATATGCGATGCCCCCCCGGTGTAAATTTCGGCTCTCGGCCCCTGACGGACCCCACTCCGCCGCTTCCCCGCCCATACCCGCGCCTCGGTGCGACGCAAGCCTTATGCAACGGGAAGTTTAGCGATATTCGCCGCCATCGACACGTTGAAATGCTATAATGAACATGGAACACGTACCCGAACCAATCGCTCCACAGATGGTGGAAATCCCTGCGGGGAGCATCACGCTGCGGGATGACAGAATAGGCCGCGTGTGGCGCGTCGAGCTGCAAGGCTTTGCAATCGGCCGTTATCCCGTCACGCAGGCGCAGTACGCAGCGGTGACCGGGGGATGGCCTTCATCCCATGCCGCCGCGGGATGCCCGGTCGAGAGCGTCTCCTGGATCGATGCCGTCCGCTTCTGCAATCTGCTCTCCCGTGCGCTCGACCTCCGCTCCTGCTACCATATCCACGATGATGGAGTCGGGGTCTCGTTCCTTCCCGACGGCACCGGCTATCGCCTCCCCACCGAGGCCGAGTGGGAATACGCATGCCGGGCAGGAACGCAGGGCCCGAGATATGGCGAGCTCGACGAGATAGCCTGGTATAGCGGGAACTCCCACGGGCATATGCACGAGGTCGGCCACAAGCAGCCGAACGCATGGGGACTCTACGACACGCTGGGAAACGTTTGGGAGTGGTGCGCGGATCAATACGATCCGGAGGTCTACGGTGCGTATCGCGTGTTTCGTGGCGGCGGCTGGAGCGATGCCGAGCGGGGCTGCCTTGCCACGAACCGGCGTCGCAGCCATCCGACATTCGCGATCGACGATCTCGGCTTCCGGGTCGCCAGGTCGCTCGAGGCCGGTCGCCGATAACCGGGAACCCGCGCCCGGCGCTCCCCGGGCGCGGGCTCATCGGGAGACTCTGTTCAAGCCGGGAGACGGAGACCGTTACCCGGCGTGCTGCCGGGCCGCGAAATATTCCTTGATGATCGCATAGGCGTGGTTCAGCTCCTGCGTCCGGAGCCGTGCCCGCTCCTTCTCCCTCTCCGGCAGATGGGCGGTCCTGTCGGGATGCACGGTCATGATGATCCGCCGGTACGCCATCGCGGCATCGGCGAGCGATGCCCCCGGCCGCAGCTCCAGCGTCGTGCATGCCCGACGGTAGCTCGTCTGGTCCTCCTCCTCGGCCAGCGCGGCCTCCCAGCGGGAAGCCTCCTCGCGCCCCCGCGCCTCATCGATCAGTTCCTGGGCACGACGGAGATCATCATACGGGGAATCGTGGCCCGCCGATGCGTAGGAACGGGCGATGCGGGTGAGACGGGAAAAGATCTGATTGAAGGACATCTGCGTGCAACTCCGTGTGCGAAATACGAACGGACCCGAACCGAGGGAATGGTCATCCCGCTCCCGACGGTCCGGCATGGTCTGTTCCGATGCGATCGGTAGCCTCCTCTACGACGATTCCCTCGCGGAGATTCGTCCGGCCCTCGAAGAAGATCCTCCCGCCGCCCCATCTCCATCTGCTAGAGGATCTTCGCCCCATCCTGATTGAACTTCGAGCTCTCCCGTTCGGCGATCGTGCTCTGGCTGGGAACCCCCACCGACGGAAGAAAATCGCGCGGATCATCGAGCAGCCCAAGCTCGGTCTGCTGAATGATATAGTCGACCACCGCCCTGGTATCGTTCCCATTCTCCCGGTAGACGCGAAGCTGGCGGGTGGCGCCGGTGCCGTTCTCCAGGATATCGTTGATCATGTTGATCTGCTCGCGGCTTCCCAGATCATCCACCACGTCGTCGACGAACACCAGAAGCTCGCGGATCAGATCGCGCGTGCTCTTCTCCTTCTGCCGCCCGAAATCGATCAGCTTGCCGTCGAGCCCGTAACGCACAGCGCGCCATTTGTTCTCCATGATCAGCGCGCGGCTGTAGACGCGGAACGAGAGGTTCTTCCGGTAGAGCGCGAAGAGCTTTGCGGCCACCGCCTGGATAAGCGCCGCGATCGCGACGGTCTCGTTGAGGGTCATCGGCAGATCGCAGATCCGCACCTCGAGCGTCGGGAAGTTCGGATGCGGGCGGATATCCCACCAGATCCGCTTCGGGTTATCGATGCACCCGGTCTTGACCAGCAGGTCGATATAGCTCTGATATTCCCCCCAGCTCTGGAACGCATCGGGGATATTGGTGCGGGGGAACTGCTCGAACACCTTCGAGCGATAGCTCTTCAGTCCGGTCTCATAGCCTGTCCAGAACGGGGAATTGACCGTCAGGGCAAGGATATGCGGCAGGAAGTAGCGCATCTCGTTCATGATCTGGATCTGCGTCTCGCGGTTCTCGATCCCGATATGCACATGCATGCCGAAGATCAGAAGCGACCGCGCCAGAAGCTGCATATCCTCGACGATCACCTTGTAGCGCTCGTCGGGATGGATCTCCTGGGTATCCCAGTGGGTGAACGGATGGGTGCTCGCCGCGCCGATCTTCAGCCCGTTGCCGGCGGCCAGATGGCGGACGATCGAGCGGATCTTCTTGAGCTGATCATACAGCTCGTCGACGTTCTTGCAGACGTTGGTGCCGATCTCCAGCATCGAGCCGTGCATCTCCGGCTTCATCTGCTCCTCGAGCACCGCCCGCCCCTTCGACAGAAGCTCGAACTCCAGGTGCGACTTCAGCTCCCGTGTCTTCGGGTCGATCACCATATATTCCTCCTCCACACCGAGCGTAAAGCTTGGACGCTCGTACGGGTCCCTGCCGACCATTGCCGACTTGGAGGAGTGGCTTGCGTGCGTAGATGGCATCTCGTGCCTCCTCGAAATTTGGATTAATTAGTCGCTCACTTCCTGGCGGGCTTGCGCCCTCCCCCCTTGGAGGCATCCTTCGACATATCGGCTCCCTCATCCTGCGGGCCGCGCAGAAACGCGCTCCAGCGGTACTCATCCGGCGTGCGGCGTCCCTTCAGCGCCTCTTCGATGGCGAACGACGCCATGGTCTCGATAAACCAGTGGAAGTTGTCGTCGCCGATCGAGCTCCGCTCGGCATCCGGGGCGGGGTTCATAAAATCGATGGCATACGGGATGCCGTCGCGCACGGCGAACTCGACGGTGTTCATATCGTAGCCGAGCGCGCCGCAGATCTTCAGGCAGTCCTCGGTGATCCGCTTGCGCATATCGTCCGACGGGGCGAAGCCGGCCTCGTAGCGGAGATGATGGGGGTTGCGCGGCTCGTACGGCATGATATGCACATGCTTCTGCCCCACCACATAGCAGCGATAATACTCCTCGAACTCGATCCCCTCCTGCAGCGTCATGCAGATATCGCCGGTCTCGTTGTAGGCGTTGAAGAACTCCTCGGCCGAATGGACCTTGTAGACATTCTTCCAGCCGCCGCCATCGAACGGCTTCAGCCATGCCGGGAAGCCGATATAGGAGAAGATCTCATCCCAGTTGAGGGGATAGATCAGGTTGCGCATCGAGGTGCTGGTGGTGCCGGGAGGATGCTCCTTGGTCGGCAGCAGAACGGTCTTCGGTACGGCGACGCCGATCTTCTGTGCCAGTGCATAGTTGAAGAACTTGTCATCGGCCGACCACCAGAAGGGGTTGTTGATGACGCGGGTTCCGTTGAGCGCGGCCTGTTTGAGCATCGCGCGGTAGAACGGAATATCCTGCGAGATCCTGTCGATGATCAATGTATAGCGCGACAGATCGTCGACCTTCACGCCACCGACCTGGAGGAACTCGGCCCGCACATCATCGCCCCGGAGGTTGATAGCCTCGACGAGCGCCGGCGGGAAGCTCTGTTCCATTCCGAAGAGCACTGCAACACTTTCCATATTGTTTGCGACAGAGGAGAATAAATGACTACCGAAGGTGAGTTCCACGGCACCCCATCCGGAGGATCGACGGAGGACGCCACCGTGCCGCAATGTGGAGAATATCCCGGAGAAGGACAAACATCGCCGGCAGAATTGCCGTTGCACGGGGCAGAATTGTTCCGAAGCCCGATCTGGACTAGTTTTGCGCTACGTGGTACGAACCCTTTCCGTCATTCATTCTGAACCAACGATCCATGGCATCAACATATTCGTTCGACATCGTCTCGGAGATCGATCTGCAGGAGGCCGACAATGCCGTCAATCAGGCGCTCAAGGAGATCCAGCAGCGCTACGATTTCAAGGGGACCAACTCCACCATGGAGCTCGATAAAAAGACCAAGACGATCATGGTCGATTCCGACGACGAGTACCGTCTCAAGCAGGTGATTGATGTTCTGGAGTCGAAGCTGATCAAGCGGGGCATCGCTCTGAAGACCCTCACCTACGGCGATGTCGAGCCGGGATCGAAGGGAACCGCGCGGCAGAAGATCACCCTGCAGTCGGGGATCGACAAGGAGAACGCAAAGAAAGTGGTCAAGCTGATCAAGGACAAAGGGCTGAAGGTGCAGGCGATCATTCAGGATGAGCAGGTGCGGGTCACCGGCAAATCGAAGGATGATCTTCAGGATGTGATCAGAGAGCTTCGCGCTGCCGATCTCCCCTTCGATATGCAGTTCACGAACTATCGCTGAGGTCCGCCGGCGGCTCCGGGAGCACCCCTGCTCCCCCATCCTCTCTTTCGCGCGGCATCCGGAAGTCCCTTATCAACAGGCTAATGAAAGTATTCCTCATCACGGCCGGACTGTTCCTGGTCCAGGCCCTTATGGCCGCCGTCGCCCCGGTGGAGCTGCGCGACATCTCGGTGGCGATGTCGGACCAGACGGCGACGATCACCTTCCTGGTGGGGGGAAGCGTCGAGACGGTGGTGCTCGAAAGAAAGGATGGGGGGATTGCCGAGGTAAGGATGAAATCGATGAGCGCCACGAAGACCGCGCTCGCCTCGGCGCGCCTGAAAACGGGGGTACGCTCGGTGAAGGCACATATCGAGCGGAAGGATGTGCTGGTCGCCAACGTGGCCTTCACCCGCCGTGTGACGGCGATCAGTGTGTCCCGGCGCGACGCCGGACGGATCGAGGTCCGGGTGAAGCTCGGCGCGACGATCCCCGCGAGCGCCCGGGGCGCGGGATCGGCAAAAGGCGCCACGGCCAGGGAGGAATCGGCGAAGGGGACAGCCAGGCATGGCAACAGCACGGCGCGCCGTACCTGGTCGCTGGCGACGATCGTGATCGATGCCGGGCACGGCGGGAAGGACCCGGGAGCGATCGGCGTCAACGATGTGCAGGAGAAGGATATCACGCTCGCGGTTGCAAAACGGCTGCGCGACGAGATCAAGCGCGCCATGCCCGACGTGACGGTGGTGATGACACGCGGCGACGACAGCTTCGTCGAGCTCTACCGGCGGGGACAGATCGCCAATGAACGGAACGGACGGCTGTTTATCTCCATCCACTGCAACTCGATGCCGCAGAAGCCCGATCCCGCCCGGGGCTTCGAGTGCTATATCCTCCGCCCCGGCAAAAGCGACGACGCGGCGCGCGTGGCGGCGGCCGAGAACAGCGCGATCACATTCGAGGCGGACCGCGAGAAATACACTGATATCAGCACTGAAAACGCCATCGTGGCGAGCATGGCCCAGAGCGCGTTCGTCCGCTACAGCGAGCAGCTGGCAAGCTCGCTCCGGCGATCGCTGCGGGGCAAGACCGGCATTCCCGATCGCGGGGTCCATCAGGCGGGATTTTTCGTTCTGGTCGGCGCATCGATGCCGAGCGTTCTGGTCGAGCTTGGCTATCTGAGCAACGAGAAGGACGCGGCGATCCTGACCAGCACCAGCGGCCAGAAAAAGATGGCGCGCGCGCTGTTCGAGGGGGTCAAGGCATATGAGAAGGTCTATTCCGCCTCGCTCAACTGAATCGAGCCCCCTCCATCCCCTTCAATCAGCAATCGGCCCGCGCGTACCCCACACCTCAAGGACCGATCCCGGGGATATCGGCGAAGCCCTAGTTGACCCCTATGAGCCGTCTCCCCGACTCGGCGAACATCTCCCCGGAGATCTGCCACTGGCGTATCAGCGACAGGATATGCTCGATCGCATTGGGATCCTCCACCAGCCCGTGGTGGGTGGACTTGAGCAGCGGGAGCGGGCTCCAGAACGGGTCCTTCTTCTCCAGTACCGAGGCCTGTGCCGACCATGTGGTCACCAGTCCATCCTGATGTGCCTGCCGGGCCCCGCAGACATCGCTGTACCACTGCGCGGTGATCAGCCCCACCGGCACCGCATAGCCATCCCCCTGCCAGGTGTAGTTATGCCAGTCGCTCCCGGCGATACTGTAATAGCGCGTCCCGTGCGGATTCGGGCTCTTCGTGTTGAGCGAGGCAAGGAACCCCGAGGGCTCCCCCTGATAGCCATCGGTGAGCAGATCGCGCACACAGCATCCGCACCCCGGATAGATTCTCTCGGCGAGCTGCAGAAGCTCATGGATATACTTGGAGCTGAATGGAAGCCCCGCATGCGGCCCGCCAAGGCTCAGATAGCGGGTCACCGGGCCGAGCGCTCCATCCCCCTGCTCCATCGCCCATCGGGCGACGACTCCCCCCATCCCATATGCGATAAGGTCGACCGAGGCGGACGAGCGGATGTTCGGCGCCATCCGCTCGATCATCGCCTCCCCGATCCGTGCGATGGGGGCAGTGGAGGTATACTCGAACCCGAGGATCACATCGTAGAAGGGGATGCCGCCGCCGTTGAGCCGGACGAGCTGCGGCGTGAGCACCGCGAAATCCTGAAGCGATCCGATGATCCCATGCACCAGCAGCGCAACACGCTTCCCCCGGGGATTGAAGCCGGCCGGGATATCCCCCCATGCTCCCCGCGTCCGGTTGAACATCATGGCGCGCGTATTCAACAGAGATGGAGGGGGCGACTCGCGCCGGGTCAGCGTGTAGATCCGGAGCGCATAGTCGGTGCCATCCACCATGCGACGCTCCTCCCCCCGGAGAAAGAACGGGGTGGTAAGTCTCCCCACCAGCCTGGCGCCGTCCTCCGAGCGATAGGTGAACAGGGGCCAGATCTGGTTCGAGGGGTCGGCGACCCAGATGACGGTCGACGCATCCCCCTCCCACTCCCGATCCAGATGAATCTCGATTTCGGGAGTCGTGGTGAATTTAGTGGTGTCGAGCGTAAGAATGATGCCGTGGGGGGAGGATACAAAGCCGGCGGCCTGCGCGCCGGGAAGTTGATCGCGGGTGATATCGAGCGACACCCGCATCGACTGCCGCACCGAGCCCGGCAGAATATTCACCGACACCCCTCCCGATGTTATCCCTCCGCCAACAGCTCCAATCTCGACCACCGTTGAATGGATGACCGGGTTATCGATATGATCCTCACTGCAAGTCTTCATGATCAGAGAACCTCGATGGGAATGATGAGTCTCGACCGGACACATGCCACCCGCGATGCGTCGGACGGCCACCCACGGAGCGCCCATATAGAGGCACATGGCAATGGCCGCACAGGCAGCACCGGTGCGATCGAGGAGATTGTAAGAGTACGGAGGGAGAACCGTTCGTCGTTATGCGTGGAAACTACGGCGCGGCGCGCGGCGCCGGATTACTGAGAATGTACCTAGATCGTGGGGGAGGTCGTCGTCGCGGGGCCGGAGCATTCGGAACACAGCCGCCTCCACGGCACGCCGCTTCCATCCTCCTCGTCCAGCCGTCATCGCCTGATTGTGGGGCCGAGATTCTCAAGCACCTGGTGAGCATCGAGCATCGATGGCGAGCTCTCCGGCTTGCGCCCCTTGACCAGCGCTATGCGCGCCGAGGCGATGTAATCCCTGCCGGAGGTCTCGACGCCTTTGCCGGCCTCCGACTCTCTGTTCTGGCTTGTCCTCTGGTTCGATGTGATGAAGTAATCGAAACCATTCTCGACAGCGATCTCGGCGCACCGGAAAATCAGATAGCGCTCGGCGGTCTCCATATCCCGCGTCGAATGGTAGGTGACCTGCCAGGTGCTCTCGTCGAGCTTCGACTCGACATATCCATCTCTCCCCCAGATCGACGATTTCGGCCCATACGCGGGCCAGCATCCCGAGGCTCCCGCTGTCAGCAGCGTCCCGAGCAGAAATGAAGCAGCCAACGACCATGAGCGGCGCGATCGCGCAGCGGGTATGAACTTCATGGAAGACCAATGGAAGATGAATGAAGCGAGGCCGGGAGTCGCAGCCGGGACCGGCCTGGGATCACTCGCCGTACTCGACCGCCTTCTTCTCCTCCTGCTTCCAGTCCGCGCGCTGGCGGGCGCTCAGCGAATCGGCGGCATGATCGAGCAGCGCGATCGTCCCGACACTCATCATCGGGCGGGCAACACGGTCGGAGCCGACCGACGGAACGTAGCTCCGGAAGGCGGCCAGATAGGCCATCTCCGGCACCTCCTGCTTGCCGATCTTCGTCGGGTCGCCGATATCCATCCCCCAGCGGAGACGGCGGCGGGCCAGATGGACGATGCGCGGCTGTGGGTCGGTCCAGTACTTTCCATCGTAGAGCGAGCGAAGCCGCTCGCGGCCCAGACTCCGATTATAGACGCTCGCCGAGTCGATCAGCGTGGCGCCGACGGTATCGGCGGCATCGCAGAAGGCGATCACGCGCGCCGTCTCGCCGTTGTGGACCCTGATAAGCGCGCCGGGATGAACCAGCTTGTACATCTCGGCGATCTCCTCGCGCGCCATGCGCATACATCCATGCGACGACGGGCGGACGCCGAGATATCCATAGTAGCCGTTGCCATCGAGACCATGGAACCCTACCCCTCCCTGAACGCCGATCCAGTGGTGGAGCTTCGCATCGTTGAACTGCTTGCTGATAGCCATCGGGACCATGTTCTGCACGGTGAACAGTCCCGGAGGGGTCGCAATTCCGTCGCGGAGGGCGGGATTGCCGCTGGAGATCCTGAACGTTCTGGAGCTTCCGTCGCGGAAATGCACCGTCACATTCTGCTTCTTCAGGTCGACGTCCAGATAGTGATCGTCGGTGGTATAGACGGTATCGTACAGCCGCATCCGGCTGAGCACCATCGCCGGCGGAAGCACCCTCGAGTGGCTCTGCGCCTTGGCATCGGCACGGGCGAGCGAATCGGCCTGGACGGTGTAGGCCGTGGCGACGCCGCCATCGGAAAACGTGCTGGCAAGCACCAGCCCTCCCAGTATGCTCATCAGCCCCAGGAACGCCATGATACCCGCGGCACGATATCCCCGATCGGTGATCTCCTGCTCGGCATCGTCCCGATCGATCTCTTCCTCTACTTCAACTCTTGCTTCATCCATGCACTAGAACATCTTCAGGTGTACTTGAATCGGAATGGCATTCCGCCGCGACGAATTTACGAAAAACGCCCCAACACAACCACCCCTTATAGGAAAAGCGGTGGTCATGAGGAGATGATCACATCCCTCTCAACCACCGCTTTAACTCTCATTCGGCTCCCCTGAGGGCTCAGGCCGAGGCTTCCATATCCAGACGGCGCTTCCGCTCGCGCTGGCGCTGGGTATGGTCGAGCGTCTTCTTGCGCATCCTGATCGACTTCGGCGTGATCTCCAGGAGCTCGTCGCTGTCGATATATTCGATGAACTGCTCCAGCGAGAAGGTCAGCGGCGTCTCCAGACGGACGGCACCCTCGGAGCCGGAGGCGCGCATGTTGGTCAGATGCTTCTTCTTGACGACGTTGGCGAGGATATCGTCCTCGCGGGCGTTCTCGCCGACGATCATCCCGCTGTAGACCGGGACACCGGCGCCGATGAAGAGCTGGCCGCGCTCCTGCGTGCTCTCCAGCGCGTATGCCGTCGAATCACCCGTCTCCATCGAGACGATGACGCCGCGGCCGCGTCCCGGCATCGTGCCGCGCACCGGCTGGTAGCCGTGGAAGATCTGATGGAGCATGCCGGTGCCGCGCGTCTCGGTCATGAACTGGCTTCGGAAGCCGATCAGGCCGCGCGACGGAACCGTGAACTCCAGGCGCGTATTGCCGTTGCTGGAGATCATGTTCTGCATCTCGGCCGAGCGGCGGCCCAGAAGGTCGATCACCGTGCCGGCATGCTCGTCGTCGACATCGATCACGACATGCTCGACCGGCTCGTTGGTGACGCCATCGATCTCCTTGAGGATCACCTCGGGCTTGGAGACCTGGAACTCGTATCCCTCGCGACGCATCGTCTCGATCAGGATCGCCATCTGAAGCTCGCCGCGTCCCTTGACGATAAACTCATCGGGGCTTTCGGTCTCCTCGATGCGCATCGAGACGTTGGTACGGATCTCGCGCAGCAGACGGTCGCGCAGGTTGCGGCTGGTGACGAACTTCCCTTCCTTGCCGGCGAACGGAGAGTTGTTCACCAGGAAGGTCATCGAGATCGTCGGCTCGTCGATCGTCACGTACGGAAGCGCCTGCGGCTCCTCGCCGGTGGCGAGCGTCTCCCCCACATTGAAGTTATCGGAGCCCGCAACGGCAACGATCTCACCGACCCGTGCCTCCTCGATCTCCACCTTCTTCAGCCCCTCGAACGTATAGAGCTTGGTGATGCGGAGCTTCTCGGCTATCCCCTCGCCCGCCATGCGGTAGATGGTATCGCCCGTTTTGATCGCTCCATGGAAGACGCGGCCGATCGCGATACGGCCGAGGTAGTCGCTCCAGTCGACCGTTGCCACGATCATCTGGAAATCCCCCTCATCGTTGCCATGCGGCGGCGGGACCTTCTCGACGATCAGATCGAACAGCGGCGTCAGATCGCGCTCCTCACCTTCGAGGTGCATCTTCGAGATACCCTCGCGGCCGTTGGTATAGATCACCGGGAAGTCGAGCTGCTCATCGTTGGCGCCGAGCGTCAGGAACAGCTCGAACACGGCATCGAGCACCTCGTGCGGGCGGGCGTCCTTACGGTCGATCTTGTTGATGACGACGATCGGCCTGAGGCCCAGCTCGAGCGACTTCTTCAGCACGAACTTCGTCTGCGGCAGCGGCCCCTCGGCGGCATCGACAAGCAGCAGCACGCCGTCGACCATGATCAGCGTACGCTCGACCTCACCGCCGAAATCGGCGTGGCCCGGCGTATCAACGATGTTGATCTTCTTGTCCTTCCAGTGGATGGCGGTGTTCTTCGCCATGATGGTGATCCCCTTCTCACGCTCCAGATCACCGGAGTCCATCACGCGGGTAGCCACCTGCTGGTTCTGGCGGAACGTGCCGCTCTGCTGCAGGAGCTTGTCCACGAGCGTCGTCTTGCCGTGGTCAACGTGCGCAATGATTGCGATGTTGCGAATGTCGTCTCGTCGTATCATATCGGAAACAGTGTTATCGTGTGCAGGCAATACCCTATGGAACAGGCTGCAAATGACTTAAAGACCCGCAAGCTACGATACTATTGCAACGTAGAGCAATCCGGTAACATGTCGCTACGAAGAGATAACGTGCCGCGGCATGCATTTTATGGCAATCGGCCCCCGTAAGGGCTCCCGTGTGAGACCGTTCTCTGTTATATTTGGTGTCTGAACGATCAATCACACCAATTCAGGACAAGATCGATGCTGTCACGCTCCTATTTCATCCTCTCGCCGGCAGGTCCAACCGACATCGGTGCCGCCGAGATCACCCAGCGCCAGTCCATCCCGCTGATCTGGGCCTTCGCAGTGGCCTCTCCACGAGCGGTGTTTCGTCATGAGGGGGGGAACCATTACTTCGAGACGACCGTCGGCGATGCGCTGTCGATGCTCGATCGCGGCCTGGCGGCATGGAACTACAACAGCTATTTCCGCGATATCCTCGCGCCGGTCGGCGTCTTCCGCTCCTGGCTGGCGAACTATCCGTCGGAGACCAATCTCTATCTGAACGTCACCGAGCTGATCCGCCGATCGCCGACCCCCGACCGCGATATCAAGGAGCTCGACAAGATCTGCGATAAGGTCGATATGGCCTTTCAGGAGATCGAGGCCAAGCATTTCACGGTCTTCATCCAGGAGCTCCGCAAGCTCTCCTATCCCCTTGTGACCGTGCCGATCACCGGCGACCGCAAGGTGGATATCGAGATCCTGACCTTCGAGATCCGCGATACATCGAGCGTGGAGGCGGAGATGGCGCTGCAGATGGTGGGGCTCGACCGGACCGGCACGCTGCTCGACCGCGCCACCGACGCGATCAGGCTCCGCAAGGGGGAGCTGCTGAACATGCCCGCCTCGCCAGCACCGCTGGCGAACAACAGCGCGCCGCGCCCGCTGACGCTCTTCACCTCGAACATCGATGAGGCCCGCACGCTGCTGGTGGATGAGCTGGGATGCACGCTGCTGAAGGATACCCACAACCGTCTGGTGCTCAACGCCCATGGCCGGGAGTTCCTGCTGGTGCAGATCGAGCAGGTCAACGCCGTGACCAACGGCAAAGGATAAACGCCAGCGATGACGGCCGGAATCTCCGGGGAGGCTCTGGGAACGCCCGCTCTGCGCGGAAGTACTTCGGCAGTAGAATGGAAGCTTCCCAAGCCCGACGATTCGGAACCGACAAACAGATAGTATGATGAAGGGGGGCCCTGCAGGGCCCCCCTTCCACGTTGTACCAGCTGGGGTTGCGGCGCCCCCGGATCAGAGCTGGCCTGGAGTTGTACTCCAGGCCTCATAGTTCGGTATCGATCCGATAATATGCCGGGCCGGAGTGGAACCCCGGCCCGGCGTGCGGATATGCTCCAGCCTCAGTGATATCGCTCAGCTCACCATCGCGCGTTCTTAGATAATCCTCTCATACTGGTCCAGATCGATCCTCCAGACCTTCTCCCCGCAGAAGCGCTCCCCTTCCGGGCAGATCGGCCTGACGCCGGCGCGGTCGCGGACCGAGCATGGAGGCAGCAGCCAGCGGCCGATCCGGGGATGCACCGCGCGCACCTGCCGGGCCTCATCCACCGACGCGCGCCAGATCTCCTCCTGAGCGTTGTAGCAGAGGCGCATCTTATGCTTGTGGTGCAGATTCAGCAGATCGCTCGACTCGGTGTAGCGGATCGAAACCGCGTTCGGCAGCAGATAGTGCGCGAACTCGGTCGGCACGCCGAGCGCCTTCAGCCGCGCTATCGCATCCCAGCTCCGCTCCATCACCTCGTCGTACTTCGCCTGGACCGGGGCGCTCAGGCGTATCAGATCCGGGGTGATATAGTCGGGCTCGTCGGAGAGCTGGGCGGCGAGGATCGGGCGGGAGCCGGGGGTCATCCGGTGGCGCTGATCCTGCGAGTCGGCCGTATGGGAGATCTTCCGGCGGAACGTGTAATGCGGATGATGCATCGCCCGCGCGATCTTCGCATGGGTCGTCAGCGACAGATTTTCCCCGAGAATCGGGTTTTTCGCCGGATCGAGCACAAGCTCGATGGCGTCGTCGTCGGACATCTGATCGGGGGTGAGCCCGAGCATCTCGCGCACCGAATCGGCCATGCTCGCCTCGGCGTTGACCTTGTAATCGACAAGCTTCGAGGTATAGCCATCGAGACTTGCATCGAAATGCCGAGCGAAGCCGCTTCCCGGCGTGCGGCCGCCATGAAACTCCATGAACGTCGCGTATTCGGCAGTCGTCTCGATCGGGATCGGCTCCTCCATCACGATGGCGTAGTTCGGGTCGTGCTCGAGCAGCTGGCGCATCATTTCGCCGATGACGAGCTTCTGCTCCAGCGGCGTATCGAACATCTGGCTCAGCCGCCAGTAGCGCATCAGCGTCAGCCCGGAGATGGTATGATAGAGATAGGCGAACGTACCGACCGGCAGCACGTAACGCGCCACCTCCTGCGCCTTCTTCTTGATGTCCTTACGGTACTTTTCCGGGTATTTCGCCCGGTAGGGATAGCGCCGGTAGTAGGCCTCGGCGGTCGGCTCCTTCAGCAGCCCGATCAGTTCCTTATAGGAGGCATGCTGATACTCGATCGTCTGCTGGTAAAGCTCCAGCGCCTCCCCTTCCATCGGCGGGATCGCGACCATGCCGGGCTTCACCTCGACATAGCGCTGGGAGACCTGTTCGGAGTTATAGAACGGATGCTGATGGAGGAACGACCAGAGGAAATGCCGCGAGACATTGTCGAGCGTGAACTGGAACTGCGCGTGCTGGAAGGTGGTATGGTGTCCCGCTTCGTAGATGCTGCGAACGATCTGGGTATCGCGGCTGTCGGGCTCGGTCTCCAGCTGCACGGTCGTATCGGAGACGATCCCCTTCCCGGAGTAGCATGTCCGGGCCGTTGCGACAACGTTCTTGAAGGGAGTCTCGAACGCCTTCTCAAGTCGTACGCGAGGTGCTGCCGAGAGGAACAACTGTTGGTCGAGGAGAGTTTCTGACACGTTCTGTACCATGAGCTGCATGATCGGATATTGCACGGCCGTCGCCGGCGTGCTCCAGTCGAGATGATCAACCATCGGGGATCGTTCGAATATACTGCTTCGCCCGGAACGGTTATGTGTCAGGTGATCTCCATTGCGCGGCATCTCACCCGTCCGGTGACCGCAACGCGCCGGTGAGGATTCCAATCACATCCCCGGTTCCGGCACCCCTTCGCATTCCCCTCTCCGAATCCGGCCGAAAAAAATATTCCGGCCGATGTGCAAAAGCAGCCGCTGATGTCATCTTATCAGAATGTAGCATGATTGCCCAGCGCTGGTGAGCCACGTTCGGCGGCAGCGCCCCCGGCAGCGCAGCACGGTGACGCACCGATCGCCTCACAACCGTTGAGGCAGCTGCCCCGGAATCGGCCATGGTTCCAGAACCACCCCACCCTACTGTCAGGCGCATACGCGCAGATCGCCACCGATGTGGCACCGCGAGCGAACATATCGGCAACCCTGATCATTCAATCATTCCTTTGTTGGAGCAGGTTTCATGAAACGATTGATACGTACATCCTTCCTCCTGCTGGCTGCGGCCGCGGTCTCCCTCGGCTCCGGCTGCTCGGAAGATCCGGCGACCCCCGGCGATCCCACCGCCGACGTCATGCTGGCGCCACCTCCCGCCGGACAGGGCATCCAGGTCGCCATCGGCCCGTTCGATGTGGAGAGCGGCGCGGAGATCCAGCGGAACTATTACCAGAAGCTCCCGATCGACAGCGATATCTACGTCACCAAGATCGAGTTCAAGTTCAACACCGGAAGCCATCATCTGAACGTCTTCAAAAGCGATACGCTCGACGTCCCCGACCGCGTCGAGAACAGCTTCAACGCCATCCAGTGGGAGAGCTGGGACATGGTGGCCGCATCGCAGAAGGGGGACTATACATGGACGCTCCCGCCGGGCGTTGCGATCAAGCTGAACGCCCGCCAGCAGATGGACTTCCAGATCCATTACGTCAATGCCGGCACCCAGACCACGCCGACCGGGCGAGGAAAGGCGCTGATCAACTTCTGGACGACCGACAAGAAGAACGTCACCACGCTGGTGGGCGCGGTCTTCTCGAACAACAAGGTGATCACCATTCCGCCGTATACCTCGGCCACGTTCTGCAAAACCGTCAAGCCGTTCGATCGGGATGTGAACCTGCTGCTGATGACCGGGCATTTCCACAGCCGGGGCAGGACCTTCACCGTGGGCCACTGGAACGGCACGGCGCTGACCGATACGATCTACCACAGCGGCAACTGGGACGATCCACCCATCCTGCAGTTCCCGACCCCGCTTGCGATCCGTGCCGGCGACAGCCTGGCATATATCACCACCTACGAGAACCGCAGCGGCACCGAGATCAAGTTCGGTCCCCACGTCGAGTATGAAGAGCACGCCAATCTCTTCACCTTCTACTATCCTGGGCCGGCCAACGGAAAGGCCATCTACGATTTCACCGGCGGCATGCTGATGGAATCGCACTCGCTCAAGTAACCAGCCGACGATGATATCGCATACCATGCATCAACCATTACGTGGCATCGCGACGGAGCGCCACCAGAGGCTTCTGCTTCTGGTGACGCTTCTGTTTCTGGGGTCGGTCGGAAGACTTGCCGCAGGCGGAGGCTGGGTGAGCGCCCCGGGAGAGGGAGCGATCCGCCTCGGCTACGACTGGAAACATCAGCCCGACGCGCAGCGCCGTGATACCAAGGGGGAACTTTATCGTTCCCTCTTCAACATGACTCTCGAGTATAAGTTCCTCTACCTCTCCGGCGAGGTGGGGATCATCAAGGGACTCGAGGCATCGTGGCTGTTCACCTATCTCTGGGCATCGGAGACGGTCGACAATACATCGGAGGACCCGTCGCACTATTACGACGGGCTCAGCGATATGTGGATCGGCCTGAAGTACCAGCTCTGGGATGGCGCGTTTCCGACCGCCATCTCCGGCACCGTCCGGCTCCCCTATCTCTACGAGGGATCGAGCACCCGGAACGGGCATCTTCTGACGGAGGTTCCCGGACTGCTGAAGCGGGATTACGACCTCGGGGTCTCGGTATCGCACTCGTTCGACCTCGGCGTCTACTCCACGCTCAGCGGCGGATTCCGGATGAAGGAAGGGGTGGCAACCAACCAGATCACCGTGGCGGCGGAGGCGGGGGGAACCCTTCCGGTGCTCGACGGGGCGATCTTCGCGAAAGTGGGGATCGATGGCGCATTTGCCGTCGGCGAGCCCGGACTATCGACCTCGAAGGACCGGTTCTCGGGGCTGTCGCTCGAAACGGGGACGCATCTGTTCGATTTCAACGATGCGAGCTATATCCGTCCCGGCATCGGCATCTCGGTCCGGCTGGCTCCCCATATCGATCTCGGCGTCGGCTATTCCTATATCGTCTGGGGCCATAGCGTGGTGCTCTACCATGATGCCCTGGTCCAACTCGGCTATTCATTCTGATTGGGAGATATGATACACAGGCTCTTCCCCCCCTTCCTCCTGGGCACCTTCGCCCTGCTCTCCATGACTCTTGCTCCGGGATGCAGCGATGAATCGACCGGGCCGGGCGATGAAGTCGCCCCGACGTTCGCCAGCATCAAGGCGAACATCTTCGAGAAGAACTGCACAACATCGTCCTGTCATGGCGAGCTCGGACAGCGAGGCGGCCTTATTCTGGAGGGAGATGATGTCTACACGAACCTTGTGGGGGTCACGCCCAGCAACCTGGAGGCCGCATCGAAGAACCTTCGGCTCGTTGTCCCCGGCCATCCCGACAGCAGCTTCCTGGTGATCAAACTGACGGGGCCGCGGGCCAACGAAGGGGACAGGATGCCGCAGGGGAACAGCCAGATCAGTGCCCAGGCCATCCAGGCAATACGTACCTGGATCAGCAACGGGGCCCCGCGAGAGTAGGCATTTATCCCACGCTCCCGGCCGGGCATCATGAAAAACCCCATTCGCCGTTGCGCCGAATGGGGTTTTCGCATCTGTCGGGGTATGCCGGGATACTCTCAGCTCTTCCGGTCACGCGCCGGCGATGAGTAGAGGATGCTGATCTTCTCTTCGACGCCATCCACACTCTTCAGGAAACGTTCTCGGCTCCGGGCTGAATCCAGGTTCTCGCACACCTCCACATACACGCATTCCCAGGTATCCCCCCGTTGAAAGGCACGCGATGAGAAATGGTTGTAGTTGGAGATCCTACGATGGAGATCGTTGGTCGAACCGATGTAGTGCTGCCCGGTGGCCGCACTGCGGAGAACATACACGTAGGAAGGCATAATCTGAATCCCCCTGAGATTGATGAATGCGCTGAGTAACGTCGAGCTTCCCGTATCCGATGGAATCGCTGGAGGAACTGAAGCAGCGTGCCCGGCAAGGGGCCATATTCCATAAACTGCGGTAGGAGGTTGGTTCATCACCAACAATAACCAGACCAGTCAGCTGCCTGCATGCTCTGCTGTTGAAAACATGAGCTGCAGTGATCCTTTAACGCCGATCGCTGTGCACAATGCGATATTCCACATCATGGAAAACATACAGTATGCAATCGTGTCTTCCAGAGTGTGATCCGCCATACGGATCACGACCGATGGCAGGGAACGAGCCAGGGAACAAACAGAGGGTGAGCCGAGAAAAAACAATGGGGAAGTGTGCGTGGGGGGATACGACGAGCTTACGATGCCTGCGAAGGCCGTTGCCATAGTCCGCGGAAGCTCCGCCGGACAGAAGGGGCGAACGATGGTGAGCGAAGCCTGCGACCGGTGAGAGAGGGTCGCCAAGAGCGGGAGACGGGACTCGAACCCGCGACGTCAAGCTTGGGAAGCTTGCATTCTACCACTGAATTACTCCCGCATGAAATCGATGCCAGGGGCACATCAACGGGGCGCAATCTAACTCCGCGGCCGGGCATGATGCAATGGGGCGATCGAATTTATTTATTTCCATCCCCCGCCTGATGGACTCCCGATCATTACGGATTCCACGTATTTTGACGCCATGACAATAGAATTCCTCGGGGCAGCCGGCACCGTCACCGGCTCGATGCATCTTATCACGACAAGGGCGGGAAAACGCATTCTGCTCGACTGCGGACTCTATCAGGGACGCCGCCGGGATGCCTACGCCATCAACAGCCACCTCCCCTTCGACCCCGCTTCGCTCGATGCGGTGATCCTCTCCCACGCCCATATCGACCACTCCGGCAACCTGCCGTCGCTGGTCAAGGGGGAGCGCGGCGAGCGGTTCAAGGGAAAGATCTTCGCCACTCACGCAACGCGCGATCTCTGCTCGATCATGCTCCCCGATTCGGCGCATATCCAGGAGTCCGACGCAGCGTATGTGCAGAAGAAACAGCACAAGGCCTATCCCCCCATCTATACGACCGACGAGGCGCTCCGCGTGATGGAGCATTTCGTGTCGGTCTCCTATCATGAGACCTTCCAGGTCACCGACGATCTTTCCTGCACCTTCTACGATGCCGGCCATATCCTCGGCTCGGCGCTGGTGGTGCTCGACGTCGAGGAACAGGGGCACACCAGACGGATCTGTTTCACCGGTGATCTCGGTCGCCCCGGACGTCCGATCCTCCGCGATCCGGAGTTCGTCGGTGATGTTGACTATCTGATCACCGAAAGCACGTATGGCGGACGCACCCACGAGAGCTTTCCCGATCTGCAGGGGACCCTGAAGCGGGCGATGACCGAGACTGCGGCGCGTGGCGGGAAGCTGATCATCCCGGCGTTCGCCGTCGGACGCACGCAGGATATCGTCTACCTGATGAATGTGATGTTCGAGAACGGCGAGCTCCCCCGCCTCCCGATCTACGTCGACTCCCCGCTGGCGATCAACGCCACCGATATCTTCCGCACCCACCCGGAGTGCTTCAACGACAACGTCGCCAAGCTGATCCAGACCGATCCCGATCCGCTCGGGTTCGATACGCTCCGCTATGTCCGCAGCGCCGATGAGTCGAAGGCGATCAACGGCCGCCACGAGCCATGCGTGATCATCGCGGCCTCGGGGATGATGGAGGCGGGACGGGTGGTGCATCACCTGATGAACAACGTCGAAGACAGCCGCAACACGATCCTGGTGGTCGGATTCCAGGCGGAGCATACGCTCGGGCGACGGATCGTCGAGCGCGCGGAGTTCCTGAACATCTGGGGAGAGCGATTCGCGCTGCGGGCCGAGGTACGGGTGATCAACGGACTGTCGGCCCATGCCGACCATCCCGAGCTTATCAGCTATATCAGCCGGATGAACCACCAGCGGCTCAGAAAGATCTTCCTGGTGCATGGCGAGCCGGAGGCGCAGGAAGCGCTCCGCCAGGGGCTGATCGGCGCCGGGTTCGACGATGTGGTGGCGCCGAAGAAACTCCAGAAGTTCAAGCTATGAGCGCTCCGGTAGCCGTCGCGGTCGCGCTGATACGGAACGACGAGGGGAAGGTGCTGCTCTGCCAGCGCCCTCCCGGCAAGAGCTATGCGCTGCAGTGGGAGTTTCCGGGGGGAAAGCTGGAGCCGGGCGAGCGATCCGACCAGGCGCTGGTGCGCGAGCTTGCCGAGGAGCTGGCGATCCGGGCGGAGGCGGGCCCTCTTCTTCACCGCCAGGTCTCCCACTATGCCGATGGCGGAACGTTCGCGGTGGAATATTATCTGGTGGAACGGTGGAGCGGAACACCCCGGAACATCGTCTTCGCCGATACCCGGTGGGTGAGCCTCGAGGAGCTTCCGGACTTCGACATCCTTGCCGGCAACCGCGAGTTCTGCCAACAGCTCGCCGATTCAGGCCTCCCCCCTCTCCCCTGACATCATCCTCCCGATCAAGCCCCCCTGCTCATCGTGCGGATGAATCGGATATATGATCGAGCAGGCATTGTACCGGCATAATCTTTTCCACCGCAGCTGCGTCTGATATCGTAACGACCGGACAAAAGAATATCGTGCGGGGAGAACTAAATCCCCGTTCCCTCGTAGATACGGTATGCTTTCTGTTTCGTCTCCCCCTCATATCAGAGTAGACTCATTGTGGAGAGCGTCATGAACACACGTCGTCAGGATTCACGTTTTTCCCGTTTTCTGCCCGGTAAGCGCGTGCTGTTCGCCCTTGCCGCCGTTTCGATGATCGCAACCGTCGCCTACATCACCGCCAGCGGTGCCGATGAATATGTCACGGCCACCCCATCGCTCACGCAGAAATTCACCGATGTGGTCAGCGAGAAGATGCTGGTCGATTTCTGCTACCAGCTCCGGACCATCCACGGAGTCACCGGCGTAAGCTACCGGGATTTTTCTCCCGGAAAGCGATCGGCCACCATCACCGTCTACTACAACCCGACGGTGACATCCCGCCAGCAGGTGAAGGTGTTCATGCAGAACGCCCGCGTGCTCTGGACCGAGCTTAAATCGGCCTGAGCGGCAGCATCAGCGCTTCAGCGGAAGACCGGGACGGAATCATATAGATAGATATGCGACGGGGGGATCACCATGATGGCGATCCCCCCGTCGTCGTTTTCATGCTCCGCCGGTCGTCCCAGGGACAGGCGGCGATCGCTCGCATCGCTATCGCATCACCACCAGCTTCTCGATGATCTCCTGCTTCGCCTCACCGTCATCGATGGTGACGCGATAGAGATAGACGCCGTTGGCAAGCCTGTCGTGGTCCTCGTCCAGACCATCCCAGTCGATCCGGTTGAAGCCGATGTTCAGCTCGGCGGCCCCAAGCCGGATGGTCTTGATACGCCGCCCGGCGACGGTGAAGATCGCGATCTCCCCCGACTTCGGCGGCCGCGCCCCTCCCACCAGGAAGGTAAAGGTCGTCTTGTCGACGAATGGGTTCGGCCAGTTGACCACGTTATGCAGCTTCAGATCCCGCTCGACGAAGAACGGAATGAAGTCGGTGGTATCGACGTTGCCCGACGCATCGGCGATCGCCAGACGCATCTCGTGCTTTCCATTGGGAAGCGCGCTGTCGGGACGGTAGAAGAAGCTGGCCCGGTACTCCTTGTCGCCGGTGTTCTCGAAGCTGGTGCCGGGGAACCCGAGACGGATGATATCGTTGTCGAGGATCATCTCCACCGTCGAGGAATCATCGAGCTTCAGCGCCGAGTTGTCGTAGATCCTGATCTCGAAGCGGGGCTGCGGGTTGACGTAATCGCCATCCATCAGGCGGCTTCCATCGGCATAGATCGACGGCTTGGGAGAAACGTTGTCGAGCCCGACGTTGATCGACATGGCGATCGTATTGTTTTGCTGGTACGCCTCGGCAGGCCTGTCGGCCGGGTTGGCGATCACGCGGATGGAGTTGACCCCCTTCAGCTTGTCGGTCGCTGCCGCGTAGCCATGACGGATCGAGTCGAGCGGAGCCAGATGAGAAACCATCAGCGAATCGTAGATCCTCGGCTGCCCTCCCTCCCCCGACGTCAGCCTGACGACCACGTTATCGGCGGAATATTTCCGGGAGAGGTTCACCAGCGTGACGTTGGCGATCCCCTTGTCCCCCTGCAGCACCGAATCCTCATCGAGCCGGGCCGTGGATGGAACCAGCGCAAGCTCCGGCGACGGGTCGTAATCGACCAGGATCGAGCCGAGCCGCACGGTGGTATCGGCCACGAAGTTCGCGCGGAATTCGAGGCGTGGATAGGAATCGACGTTCACCCCGGCAAGCGAGATCGTTCCGGAGGCATCGGCCGAGAAGAGAGAATCGCGCACGCCGCCGCGGGCGACGCCGTAGACGGCGATCCTCGGCGTGGTGGCGCCGCTGTGCAGGAATCGCGCGCTTCGCCATGCGGTGGCCGGACCCACCGCCGATGTGATCAGCATCCCCGATCCCGCCGGCGCGCTGATCGTATCAGTGACCGACGCATAGTACGGAGGGCTCACCCCCGCCGCTCTGAGCGGAGCCGCCTCGACCAGAGCCTCCTTCACCTCCGACGGATCGATCCCCTTGCCGCCGATCAGCACATAGGAGTCCTCGGTCCGGAGCAGATCGGCTTTGGTGCTGCCGAGCGATTTCAACGCCTGGCGCACCGCATAGCTGGGATAGAGCCCGATGCTGTCGTTGAACGACTCGCCGTTGGCCCATACCAGCACCCGCAGTCCCGGCCGGATCGAATCGACCATGGCGAAGAACCGCTCGTACTGTTCCCCCCCTCTGTAGAGGGCGAACGCCCCCTTGGCGAGCACGCGCCCGCTGTCGAGGATCAGCAGGTTGAGATTGTCGAACCGATCGTTCTGCTCGAGCCCGTCGACCTGCACCGAGACGTAGGTGCGCGGGATCTGCGCGGCATCGGTCGGCGAGTAGCGGGTCTGCCCCATCGATGTGACCAGGATCGGCACTCCACGGCTCCCCGGCCCCACCCCGGCCGGCTCGTTGACAAGGTTGGTGATCCGCATATTCCGCATCTGGGCCGTCCCCCCGACGATATACTCGCTCCCGGCCGAGGATTCCACGGTGAAGCTCTCCACCAGCGGGAAAAGCTTCCCCGCCACCGGATCGCTCGATGTGGCGCGCCACCAGAACGTACGGGCCGAACGGAGCGACTGCGGTATCGAGAAGGTCCAGGTCGTTGTCAGCTCCTCGAGCTGCATCGTCCCGGTCGTGGTGCTGCTGATGACCGCCGGAGAATCGAACGCAGCGCTCGTATCGACGACGATCTCGCCTCCCGGACCGCTCGGCGGGTTGAGAAGCCTGATCACGACATTATCGTAGCCCGCGACCCGGCCGTATGGCACCGGCTCGATCGGGAGCGGCTGGTTTCCCTGCACCCGGAGGTTGAGCGTGGTGTCGTTATCGGCCAGATACTCCTCGCGCATCGAGCGCTCCGGGTCGGCATACAGACGGATCGCGTACTCGCCGGGGTTCTTGTCGAGCGGAAGCATCAGGTGGACATCGCCGTAGCGTCCGATCACCGCCTGGGCGGTATCGGAGAACGTGCGCTGCGTCCGGTCGGTGATCGCCGCGACGACGCTCACCGTCACGGTGGTCTGCCCCGGCGGCGGAACGCCGTAATTCCAGAGACGCGCCGAGATCTTCACCAGCGAGTCGCCCGGCAGCGGATCGCCGCCGCTCTCGCTGGCAAGGCGCACGTCGGTGAAGCCAAGCTCCACGCCGTTCCTGACGGCGAGCTTCATCGCCGGATCGCCGAGCAGATTGTACATCACCAGCGCGTTGCGCGCGGCCCAGCCGGGGATCGTGCTCCGCCAGAACGGGGCGACGTCCCTGAACATATGATCGTACTTGCCACGGGTGAAGACGCTTCCCAGCACTCTGTCATGATCCTCGGTGATGCTCGAATAGAACCCCGCCTTCATCGGCCTGTCGACATCCGGCATCGAGAAGCTCGTCCCGCCGATCGCGGCGACGGCCCCCTTGCCGGGGTACATCACGAAACGCTCGTTCCGCAGCGGCACTCCCGGCTCGGCGAACGCGCCTGTCTGGCAGGAGAAGGTGCCGAGGACGAAGTAGCGGTCCTCGTTGTCGAGCTGCTGCGGATAGCCGAAGTCAAGATCGTAGCCATCGGTATAGCCGTGCCCGGTGAAGCTCACCCAGAGCGCCCCCTTGTTGATCTCCTCGCGCGCCCAGGGGGCGTCCTTGCTGTCGGGATAGATCAGCTCCTTCGAGGTCCGCTTGATCATCGCGGTATCCCCCTCGAAGAATGGAGAAAGCACATAGCCGGTGGCGAACTCCAGATCCTCCCTGTGATGATCGTTCACCTCATCGACCGAACTGCCCCCGGCCATGAAGACGAAACGCTTGTTCCAGGCCGCCGGCGCGAGCGTATCGTACTCGATCAGCTTGTCGACGATCGCGCGGGCATCGGAGGTGGTGGTGGCCGGCAGGCGGCCGATGAGCTGATGCCACATCATCGTGTTGTCGCCGAAGGCCACCGTGAAGATGTAGTCGCTCGACGGAACGCCGTTGGTGGGAACATAGTCGGCATTGGAGGCACGGCCCAGCCGGTTGGCGGCATCCCACGACGCATCGCCGAACAGCACCACATAGCCGGGGGCCGGGGCGCTCCAGTTGGTATCGGCATACTGGAGGAAGCGCCGGATCGCGACGGGAGATTTCACGCCGTCGTTGAATTCATCGTAGATCGCGTTGACATCCACCAGCTTCACCCGAAGAGAGTCGTGGCGCGAGCGGTGCGCGGCAAGACGACGGCTCTCGGCAAGGAACGCCGGGTGGGTGATCACGATCATATCGGCCTGATTGCCGGCCGCCAGCAATGTATCCTCGGCGTGATAGTGGAGTCCCGGGGTCTCCGGAGCACCGATCTGGAACTCCTCGCCGGGAGCCCCCTCCAGGGTGACCGCCGCGCGATAGCTCGTCCCCCCAGCCGACGGGAAGAACGCGTTCAGCGTGACGCCGGGATCTCCGGGGCGGTAGTCCGAGTACGCCTCTGTCGCCGAGCCCGGGTTCCCCTTGCGCGCCGCGAAAACCCATCCCGCCACGAAGTTCGGCGACGACGCCCGGGTGCTCCCGAGCCGCGCGAAGGCATCCTTCAGCTCCTGGGTGAAGGGGGTCTCGGAGGTTCCCACCGAAAGCCCGGCGATGATGATGTTCGAGTCGCGCGCGTCGTTGATAAAGCGCAGCGCCTCGGCAAGCCCCGCATCGTTCCGGGGATAGAGGTTGAAGAATTTCGTCCTGATCGGCCGACCGCTCAGCTCATCGGCCTCGATGAGCATCAGCCCGACCCCATACAGCGGGGTCGACATCAGCGTATCGGCGAACTGCGCGAAGAAGCCCGGAGACTGGCGGAACCCGACGTCGTCGAACTGGCGCGATGTGAGCCGGATCAGGAACCCGCGCTCGACCGAATCGACGGCGATCCGGGATGTGCCGGACAGCGCATGGGTCGGGGGCGCAGCGAGCCCGGTCAGCGACACCCGCACCGGAGCCGACGCGCTGGCCGGGATACGGAGCTTCGGCGCGTTATCGATGGCCGACGGACTCCAGCGTCCCTGGAGCTCCAGATAGTCGATGAAGACATGATCGGGGAAGGTGTGGTTGGCAGGATCGACGCCGGGAGGAGGCGTCGGCACAAACGTCAGCACGTTCCGTCCGTCGACCAGATGGCTCATCGGGATATCCAGCTCGATGGTGGTATCGGCCGTATCGCGCACCATCACCGACCCGATCAGCGATCCGTTGAGCTGCAGATCGGTATAGTGGTTCGTCATGGTGATCCCCATCATCCGCATCCTGAGTCTGACGCGCTCCCCGGTGGCGTAGTAGGGGGAGCAGACGAACTGAAGGCTCGCCTGGAATGGGAAGATCCGGCGGTCCCAGTAATATCGCTCCCCGGAGACACGCTCGGAGACATGCACCGTAAGGATATCGCCGATATTGGGATTGGGACTGCTGATGCCGGGGAAGTAGAAGTTTTCGAGCTCGAAGTGGAGCGTCGAATCGTACGCGGCCATCGGCGCGGCGCTTCGGGCGCCATCCTTCGGAAGAAGCGACGGACCCTGGCCGGAGCCACCGTTCCAGCTCAGGATATAGGCATTGGTATCGGTGATATCATCGTAATAAAGACCATCGGAGCTTGGGTTGCGGCGGCCGACGAACTCCACGTAATCCCCCGCGTCGAGGGCCCCGTTGCCATCGCGGTCATCGAGGTAGAAGCTGATGAAGCTCGCATGGTTGCGCACGCGAAGCTGCGTCGCGGATGCCCCGATCACCCCCTGGGCGCCGGTGGCAGCAAGCTCCGCTCCGCTGGCGCGGAAGATCCCATCATGCCCCGTATGCATCACGATCCCGCGCTCCATCCCCCATCCCGAGGCGGCCAGCAACCCGCTTCGCGAGGGAATCGCACGCGTGCGCCAGCGCTTCGCCAGATCGTAGTTCAGGATCTGCGAGCGGAGCCCCTCCTCCATCAGCGGAATCTCCCTGTACTCCCCGCTCCCCTTGGCGGCATCGCGTCCCCGTTTCCAGGTCAGCGCGACCCGCGCCGACGAGACGGCGATCACCCCCCGACCGGCCTCGTAGCGAAGGGGCTGATAGCGAAGCGCTACGGTGCGGAGCCCGCGCAGGACGAGCGGCGTGTCGACCGTTATCGAGCCCGCGGGACGGTCCGCGCGATAGGAAATGGAGCCATCGAGGGCGAGAGTATCGTAGGAGGTAGGGGCAACGCTCACCGCGAAATCGGTCGCGCCCGGCGGCACGCCGAGCATCAGCGACAACCCCGGCAGCGACAGGCTGTCTCCATAGACCGCCTGCAGCGGCGCGTTATGGACGATCCGGGGCGCGCCATCGCTCCGATCGACCGACGCTCGAAGTCCGGCGATATCGAGCGTGACCCCGTTCTCATCGGAGCCGACCACGACGATCCGGGCGCGGGAGCTCTCACCCTGCCGGGTTGGCTGGCGCTGCGCGTGGAGTGTGCCTGATATCAGTAGTAATAGTAGAGCGAGCGCCTGTGACTTCATGCCAGCGAGTTGATGAATGGAGCCGTATCGGACGGTATATGCGTTGATACGACGAACCGGGCTTCAAGATGTTGGTGGAACCCGGCAAAGTCAAGGTCATTCAGTGGTGGGGGGTGCCAGCCGCCGATCCCCCCTCTTCATCCCCCAGGCCCCCGGCAGGTAGCCGACCATCACCATGATGAAGGGGAAGAAATTCTTCAGGCGATCGGCCGAGATCGGGATGGTGAAGGTCGCGATGATCAGCCCGATCGTCCCGGAGGCAAGCCACAGGGCCATGAAGCGCTCCATCGGCGTGCGCGCCGCGCGGATCGTGCGATGGTGCATCCGCATCAGCACCACCAGCATCCAGAGCCAGAAGAGGAGCCCCACGATCCCCCCCCGCCAGAGCATGTAGAGGTAGGTGTTGTGGGGCATCACATTGCTCTGGCGCTCCACCTCCAGCAGCGTGTTGTTGACCCAGGTGCGCCCCATCGGCCAGCCGAAGATCGGGCGCTCGACCACATCGAGCCAGACGTTGTACAGCTCGATCAGACGGTAGGTGGCCGAGCTCTCGACCCCCACCTCGCTTGCCATCGCCAGGCGACCGATCAGCTGCGTGGAACCGAGCGCCCCCATCGCCCCGATCCCGACCACCACCAGCAGCGGCAGCGCCTTGGAGTAGATCCGGCTCCGCTCCTGTTTGCTGAAGTAGTACAGCAGGATCAGGATCGCCAGCACCGCGCCGATGGTGAAGGATCGGCGGCTCGAGCCGATGAAGCTGAACATCGATATCGGTGCGAGCGCCAGAAAGAAGATCCTGACGCGCCGGTAGAGCCTGTCCCCCTCCGGCTTGATCACATAGGCGAAGAACGCTCCCAGCACCGTCATCATCAGCAGCATCGCGTCGCGCCATCCGGTCAGCAGCCCCCAGTCGAGACCGTAATGGACATAGACCGCCACCCCCTCGATCGATTTGTAGAGCCCGGCGATCATCACCATCCAGAGCATCAGATGGAGATCCTCGCGCCGGTAGATCAGCAGCCAGATGAAGAAGCTCCCCACCAGCCACGGGGTCTCCAGCAGCTCCAGCGGAAACCTGAACCCGTTCTCGACGATGATCATCCTGATATAGGGAACCACGCCGAGGACCAGCATCACCCAGAGCATCGGGAGCGACAGTCGGGTGCGCTCGATCGTGACGTCGCCGAGCATCAGACGGCGGACGATCTCCAGCAGCAGGATCGTCAGGATCACAAGCTCGATGCCGGTGAAGGTCACCCCCCAGATCGTCTCCAGAAACGGAATGATAAAGGGGGAGCCGTTCTCGATGCGCGATCCGTAGCCGAGCACAAGGGTCGTCAGAAGGATCGTGGCAAGACGGACAGGATCGGTGAAATAGCGGCTCCAGAGCTCGGAGGCGGTGAAATAGCCGGCGCGAAGGCCGACGGCCGGATGGCTCATCGCGCGCCCCCCCTGCGGAGCCGGCGGCCGCTCAGATCCTCGAGAAGATCGATCAGCCCGTCGACGAATCCCTGCACAGTATAACGGACGGCGACACTGCGGCCGATGCCCCGGCGGCGCTCGACCTCGGCGGGATCATCCAGCACGCGCGCCATCGTCCGCCACAGATCCTCCACATCCCCCGCCCTGAATATATAGCCCCCTTCCCCTATCACCCCGGGGATCGCGCCGCTGGTCGAGCCGATGATGGTGGTGCCGACAAGCATCGCCTCGGCGTTGACGCGGCCGAACTGCTCGTTCCACTCCTCGCGCGATGGCAGCACGAACGCCGTGGCCGCCCCCATATAGGTCGCCATCTGCTCGATCGGCACGGCATGACGGAACTCGATCGCATCCCCCAGCCCCAGCTCGGCGCTCCGGGCGAGGAGCGCATCGCGGTAGTCGCCATCGCCGACCACGAGGAGCTTCAGCGCGCGGCCGGGACGCTCCCGGCGCAGCCGGGCAAACGCATCGAGCAGATCCTGCACCCCCTTCAGCTCGAGCAGCCGCCCGGCGTAGAGGAACAGGTCGGCATCGGCCGGAATGCCGAGCGTCCGGCGCGCCTGATCGCGCGGGACGGCATGGAAAAGATCGTCGTTGATCCCGTAGAACAGCTCGCGCACTTCCCCGGTGAAGCTCGAATCCCGCAGCACATCGGCCGCGCGGGCGTTGACGCAGAGGCCCACGTCGGCGCCGGCCATCACATGATCCCCCAGAAGCCGGTAGAACCAGGAGGGACGGTAGGGATAGCGGCGGTAGGATGTCGTGTTGTTGCTGTAGAAGATCACGCGCGCCCTCGGGGCGAACAGCCGCTTGAGCATCAGCATCTGCAGCGCAAACATCGAAAACGATTCCTCCATCAGCAGGATGATCTCGGGGCGGGAGCGCCGGATGGCTGTGATCGCGCCGGTCCAGTAGATCGAGCGAAGCTCGCGGCCCGGCCATGAGGGCGCCCCGAACACCACCGGATAGGGATCGGCCGGATCGTGCTGATAGGGCTCGCGGACGCAGTTCTCGATCCAGTGCGTGGGGGCAAGGAGGGTCATCTCGACGTTGGCCCCGGCCACGAGCCTGCGGTAGCGCTCGCGGTTGCTCCTGAGCACGGTCACCTTATCGACGACCAGCAGGCGCAGCGGCGGCAACGGGGGTTCCCCTGATGTGCGGTCGGGATGGGTCATCGGGAGGAGTCGATACTTGAGTAGCGCTCATCCCCGACCGCCGGACGGCGCGAAGAGCGCGGCGGGACGACCGATCGCCAGTTCCTGCGGTATGCGTCGAAGAGGAACGCGCCGGTCAGGGCAACGACCGAGAGCGCGGCGAACGCCACGATAAACATCAGCATCCGGCGCGGCGCGGCGCGGATCAGCGGCGGGGAGGCAGGATCGAGCACCGAAACGGTGGGAAGCTCGCGCGCCTCGCTGATCTGCTCCTGGTTGTACTGCGCCTCCAGATACGTATACACCTGGGTGGTGACCTCCTGGTTGAGCTTCAGGTTGACGAGCTGGCGCATCAGCTCCGGCACCCCGCTCAGCGGAATCCCGAGCGCATCGCTGCCGGCGCGCCCCTGTTCGAGGCGGTCGCGCTGCGAGCGAAGCTCGCCGAGCTGGCGGCGAAGCAGCGTCACCGGAGCGGCGTCGGCGGTCATCTGCTGCTCGGCCATCGTCAGCTCCAGCTCCTTCTTCTGAATCTGCGACTGCAGCTCCACCAGCCCCGAGACCGACGCCTCGATCTGCTTGTCGAGCGCGAGCGCCTTGTTCTTCTGCTGGAAGCGGAGCAGCTCGATCTGCGCCGAATCGAGCTCTGCTCGCTTGACCGCCAGCATCCTCCCGATGAACTCCCGGGAGCGGCGCGCCTTGGAGACCGCCTTCTGCTGGTTCAGCTTGTCGAGGATATCGATCGAGGCGTTGACGATCCGCGCCGACAGCTCGGCGGCCTCGCGCTGCTCCTTGGCGTCGGGCATATAGCCGGTCACCGCGGCATAGCCGATGTCGATGAAGCCCTGGCGATCGGAGGAGACGGCGAAGTTCCCCTGCACGGTGCTGACCAGAAGCTCGCGCTGCGAGGGGTCGAGATGGTAGCGCTCGAAGAGATTGAAGCGGGTGATAAGGCTGTCGCACATCGTGCGGCTGGTGATGATCCGCACGAGCGTCTCGGCCGAGGAGTTCTCGCTCAGCGCCTTGAAGTCGAGCTTGCTGCTGGCGGCGAGCGCGGCCAGATTGAGCGACTCCGATTTATCGGGAGGAAGAAGCGTCGCCCCGGCGATGAAGGTCTGCGGCGCCATCATCAGATAGGCCGTCACCAGAACCATCCCCCCGGCGATGACCGCGATGATCCCCCAGCGATAGCGCGCGATCACCGACAGGTACTCCTGCAGATTGATGCGCGGCGGCGCCTCGGGCTCCATCTGATGACCGTTGAGCCCAGATTCCTCGGTTCGGTTCATGAAGCGTGCTAACGATTACTGGTTGAGACCGCGATGCTTACAACAACCGCGGCGATTGTACCGATCTGCGCAAGGACCGTGATCACCGTGGCGAACCCGTTCCAGAAGTCGCTCGGCGGCTCCTCCGGGACATAGATCCTGTCCCCCGGCTCCAGCTCATAGTTCGACTCGCGCGAGGCGAGGAAGGTGTCGCCACTCTTCCCCTTGATGATCTGAGTGTTCCCGTCGTCGGCCTTCCAGCCATATCCCCCCGCCATATCGATGTAATGCTCATAGCCGCTTCCGGCGGTGAACGCCACGTTGCCGGGGTTCTTCACCTTCCCGGTGACCTGGATGAAATCCTTCTTCGACGGGACATAGAGCGAGTCGGAGCCGACGAGCAGCACGTTATCGGTCTGGCTGCCGGCCATCAGCGCCTCGATATCAACTGTCATGACGCCCGGACGCTCGGTTGATTTCACCCGGAGATATTCAAGGTCCTCCTCGCTCCGCTTCTCCGGGTCGATCGAGCGGATCAGCTCGAGCTTCGGATCGGTGTTGCCGAGGTTCTGCCGGCGGATCAGCACGGCATCGGGAATCGAGGCGTCGGGGGTGAAGCCATTGGCGTTTCTGATCAGATCGATCAGCCGCGTCCGTCCCGGCTCGATGGGATAGACGCCGGGATAGACGACCTCGCCGGCCACCACCGCCTCGCTCACCTTGAGGTAGTCGGGAAGCCGCTGCACGAAGATCCTGTCCCCCGGCTTCAGCATCCGATCCCCTATCACGCTCCCATCCCCCGCCGCGGCCAGATGAATCCGCTCCAGCGTATCGCCCCGCTCATTGACGCTGACCAGCTGGATCGAGTCGGTGCGCGCGTCGGCGGTGAAGCCCCACGCATAGCCGATCAGCGAGGAGACCGAATCCCCCCGATGGAACGGGAACTCCCCCGGACGCTGCACCGCGCCATAGATCGCCACGACGTTCTTTTTATCGCCGACCCCGACGCGGATCACGTCGCCCCCCTCCACGAACGGGTTCGCCCCGAGCGATCCTGTCGAATAATAGGGAAGCAGGTCGACCTCGATCGTCCGCCCGTTGCGCAGCAGCACCACATCCCGCTTCGAGGCCAGGGCGCTCGCCCCGCCGCCGAGATCGATCACCTCCGAGACGCGCGTGGTCGGGGTGGCGACCACCATGCCGGGGCGGTTGACCGCGCCGATTAGGCTCACCTTGAACTGCCGCATCTTCCGCAGCGAGACCGACACATCGCTCACCCGGTAGTAGCGCAGCACCTGATCGCGCACCAGCGCCCGTGCCTCGGCCAGCGAGCGTCCCCGGAGCGAGACCTCCCCGACGCGGGGTATGGTGAGGTTCCCCACCGGATCGATGATCAGATCGTACTGCTTGTAATCGGCCGTCGGAATGGTCACCGTCAGCTGATCGTTCGGGCCGAGCATATACTGCTCGGGATCGATCGGCTGTTCGAGAAGGCCGGAAGATTCCAGCGTGCGCTCGCGCGCCTCGCGGATCGCGTTGGTATCGTAGGGGGCGGGATCGCCTGTCGTGCCGGGGGAGCGTGGTCCCTCGCCGGGGACGCCGGGCTGGGCCAGAAGCGCGGCCGAAGCGCCACAAAGAAGGATCGGGAGGAACAGAAGCTGGAGAATGCGGCGAACGGCACGCGGGACCGATGCAGCCGAAGCCGAAACCGACTGGTGTGGATATCTCACTATGGGAACTGTGCTTACGCCAAGATTGCCGGCGGATTGAAAGCGTAGGTTAGGTTGTATCGAACGGAAAGCTCGACATTCGGCGACCTGAAGTCAATGCACGCAACGTTGCATATCCGGAAAATGTTTGGCGGCCGACCTCGACAAATATACGCTAATCGCCGTTGCGCTCCCCACCCTCGGTGGTGTCTCAGTTTGCCGGAGGTTGGTCCGGAGTTGTACTCCGGACCCGTCCGCAACAGGGTCGGAATACAACGCCGACCTAACGTGTGAGCATTCAATAATCAATCTGAGACACTACCCCACCCTCGATGATCTCCCTGGTCCGCTCCTGCCGGTAGGAGAACATCGCCGCGACGCGCGGCGCGATCACCAGACGATCGGCCAGACGCCCCAGCGCCCCGAACGGGACCGTGTAGTCCACCAGGTCGGTGAGGCGCGTTCCTCCGCCGACCGGCGTGAACGTCCGCGTCTGGCGCCAGAAGGTGAACGGCCCCTCCTGCTGCTGGTCGACCAGCCGGTATGGCGGCTCGGACTCGATGAAGCGGATCAGCAGCTCCTGCCGCAGAAACCGGAACTGGGTCATCCGCAGACGGATCTCCCGCCCGAGCGTCTTCTCCCCCCGCACCTCCAGCAGCTCGATCGTCACCGACGGCGGCGAGATCCTCAGAAGATTGCCCGGCTCCTCATGAAACCTGAACACCACCTCGGGAGAAGCGGCGATGATGATGGAACGCTCGTACTGGGACATGGGCCCTCGCTCTGTTGGTTATGCCACGGCGACGGCGCGGCCATGCGCATCGCTCCCGATTCTCCTTCCCCATCCCCTACCGCGCGAGGCCGCGTCCGGCGATCTCGGCGACGATATGCCGGGCATGCTCACGGCCGTTCTCGATGAAGATCTCCCAGGTCTTGCAGCCGCAGGCGACCGATCCGGCGATGAAAAGATTCGGAACGTTGGTCTCGAAGGTCGCCGGATCGTAGGCGGGGATCAGCGTCTCGGGATCGTACTCAACGCCGCACGCGGCCAGCAGCGCCACATCGGGACGATAGCCGATCATCGCATAGATGACATCGTTCGGCAGCTCGGTCCGCGTTCCGTCGAGATTGTTCCGCAGCAGCACCCCCGACGGCGTCACCGCTTCAACCTCGCTGTTCCAGTGCATCGTGATCTCCCCGGCAGCGATCCGGTTGTCGATATCGGGACGCACCCAGAACTTCACCCCGCCACCGAACGCGTCGCGCCGGTGCACCATCGTCACGCGGGCGCCATGCCGGTACAGATCGAGCGCCGCCTCCACCGCCGAGTTCCTTCCGCCGATCACCAGCACATCCTGCTCGTAATGCTCGAACGGCTCGCGGTAGTAGTGCCTGACTTTCGGCAGATCCTCCCCCGGAACGCCGAGCGCGTTGACGTTGTCGAAATACCCCGTGGCGACCACCACGTAGCGGGCGCGATAGCTCCCCGTGGCGGCGTGCACGACGAACCCCTCCGGCCCGGGGGCGATATCGCTCACCATATCGTGCAGCGACAGATTCAATCCCCCCTTCCGGGCGACGCCCCGGTAGTACTCGATCGCCTCCACCCGTGTAGGACGGACGTTCGGCGAGGTGAAGGGCATCGCGCCGAGCTCCAGCTTCTCCGGCGTGGAGAAGAAGGTCATGCCGGTGGGATAGCCGACGATCGTGTTGACAAGCGTCCCCTTGTCGAGGACCAGATGGCTCAGCCCATGGCTCTGCGCGTGCAGCGCGCAGGCAAGGCCGGTCGGCCCGGCGCCGATGATGACGATATCGTACTGCCGCATCTCCCCGTTCATCTGCATGTTCCTCTTATTCACTCTCGTACTCGACCAGCGAAAACACCGACGGCACCCCGGCGCGCGCCAGCAGATCGCGCCCCTTCAGGAAACTGAGCTCGATCAGGAACGACGCCCCCTGGATCTCCCCGCGGCTCTGCTTGACCAGCTCCGCCGCCGCCGCCATCGTCCCGCCGGTAGCCAGCAGATCGTCGTGCAGCAGCACCCGTTCCCCCGGCTTGATCGAATCCTGATGGACTTCGATGCAGTCGGTGCCATACTCGAGCGCATACTCCACCCGGTGGGTGCTGTAGGGGAGCTTCCCCTTCTTGCGGATGATCACAAGCCCGGCGCCGAGCGCGTAGGCGATGATCCCGCCGAGCAGAAAGCCGCGCGACTCCACCACCGCCACCTTATCGACCCGCATCGAGCGGCAGGCATCGGCCAGCTTGTCGGCGGCGGTGCGGAGCGCCTCGGCGTTCTCGATCAGGGTCGTGATATCGCGGAAGACGATGCCGGGCTTCGGATAATCGGGGATCGAGCGGATATGGTCCCGAAGATTCATTGTCGGTTCTCCTTATACCATATGAACGTGCGGGCCGCCGACGGCGTCCCTCGCTGAAGGCAGGGTCTCAGACTGCTTGCTGCTGGCAGGCCGGGCCGGAGTTGAACGGCGGCCCACCATTCTCCGGCACGCTGAGGCGCTGCATCTCTGAAAGCAAAAAGTGCGAATCCGGAGACCGGGCCGCGCCCGACCTCCGTTCGCACTCTGCAGACGTGGCCGATACCTCTCTCCCCGGAGGGGGGAGGCCGCCGGTTACGAGAACATGGCCTTGGCGTACTCGCGGCGCATCAGCGCGATCGAGCTGATCGAGATCACCTTCGGGCAGGCGGCCTCGCACTCGCCGTGGTTCGAGCAATCGCCGAACCCCTCGGCATCCATCTGCTCGACCATCCGCACCACGCGACGCTTCTTCTCGGGCTCTCCCTGCGGGAACATCGCCAGGTGGGCGATCTTGGCCGATGTGAAAAGCGCGGCCGACGCGTTCGGGCATGCCGCCACGCAGGCGCCGCAGCCGATGCAGGCTGCGTAATCGAACCCGGCGTCGGACTTGGCCTTCTCCACCGGAATCATATTGGCATCCTGGGCGTTGCCGGTGTTCACCGAGATATAGCCGCCGGCGGCGATGATCCTGTCGAACGCGCTGCGGTCGACCACCAGATCCTTGATGATCGGGAACCCGGTGGCGCGCCATGGCTCGACGACGATCGTATCGCCATCCTTGTAATGCCGCATATGGAGCTGGCAGACGGCCGTCCCGCGCTGCGGACCATGCGCCATGCCATCGACCATCATGCTGCAGGAGCCACAGATTCCCTCCCGGCAGTCGTGATCGAACTCGACGGGCTCCTCCCCCTGCTGTATGAGTCCCTCGTTGAGATAGTCGAACATCTCGAGGAACGACATATGCGGGTTGACCCCCTCGACGACGTATGGCACGAGACGTCCCTGCGCGTTGGGGCTCTCCTGACGCCATACCTTCAGATTGATTCTCATTAGCTTATCTGCCATGGCACCACCTATTTATAGCTACGCTGAGTCAGCTTGACGTTTTCGAATACCAGTTCTTCCTTGTGCATCTCGGCTCTCGCTCCGGCGCCGCGATACTCCCACGCCGCCACATAGGCGAACTCATCGTCGTTGCGCAGCGCCTCTCCCTCCTCGGTCTGGTACTCCTCGCGGAAATGCCCGCCGCACGACTCCTCGCGCTCCAGAGCGTCGCGCGCCATCAGCTCCCCAAGCTCCATGAAGTCGGCGACACGGCAGGCGAACTCGAGGTTCTTGTTCATCGTATCGTTGCTGCCGGGGATCTTCAGGTTCTGCCAGAACTCCTCGCGGAGCTTGACGATGGCGTCGATGGCATGCTGAAGCCCTTCGCGGTTGCGCGCCATCCCCACATAGTCCCACATGATCGCGCCGAGCTCTCGATGGAACTGGGTCACGGTCTTGTTCCCCTTGATCGACAGAAGCCTGGTGACACGCTCGCGCGTCTCGTTCTCGGCAGCGGCAAACGCCTCGTTGTTCTCATCGATCTTCGGGAAGCTCTCGCCGGCTATGTAGTTGCCGAGCGTATGCGAGATGACGAAGTACCCGTCGGCCAGCCCCTGCATCAGCGCGCTGGCGCCAAGGCGGTTGGCGCCGTGATCGGAGAAGTTCGCCTCGCCGAGAACGAACAGACCGGGCACGGTGCTCATCAGGTTGTAATCGACCCAGAGCCCCCCCATCGTATAGTGCACCGCCGGATAGATCCGCATCGGCACCTTGTAGGGGTCCTCGCCGGTGATCTTCTCGTACATCTCGAAGAGGTTGCCGTAGCGGGCGCTGATCACATCGGCGCCGAGCCGCTGGATCGCGTCCTGGAAGTCCAGGTAGACGGCCATGCCGGTCTCCCCGACCCCCTTGTCGTGATCGGCCATCTCCTTGGCGTTGCGCGATGCGACGTCGCGCGGCACGAGGTTGCCGAAGCTCGGATACTTCCGCTCCAGATAATAGTCGCGATCGGCCTCCGGGATCTGATCCGGCGAGCGCTTGTCGCCGGGGGTCTTCGGCACCCAGACGCGGCCATCGTTGCGAAGGCTCTCGCTCATCAGCGTGAGCTTCGACTGATAATCTCCCGAGACCGGGATGCAGGTGGGATGGATCTGCGTGAAGCAGGGATTGGCGAAGTACGCCCCCCGCTTGTAGCAGCGCCATGCCGCCGTCACATTGGAGTTCTTGGCGTTGGTCGACAGGTAGAAGACGTTGCCATAGCCGCCGGTGCAGAGCAGCACCGCGTCCCCCACGTGGCGCTCCAGCTTGCCGGTGACCAGGTTCCGGCAGATGATCCCGCGCGCCTTGCCATCGACCACCACCAGATCGAGCATCTCGCGCCGGTCGTACTGTTTGATCTTGCCGGCATCGATCATCTTCTCCATCGCCTGGTAGGCCCCCAGCAGAAGCTGCTGTCCTGTCTGCCCCCGGGCGTAGAACGTGCGCGAGACCTGCGCTCCGCCGAACGAGCGGTTCGACAGCAGACCGCCGTACTCGCGCGCGAACGGAACGCCCTGCGCCACGCACTGGTCGATGATGCTGTTGCTGATCTGCGCCAGGCGATGCACGTTCGCCTCGCGGGCGCGATAGTCGCCCCCTTTGATCGTATCGTAGAACAGGCGCCAGACCGAATCGCCGTCATCGGGATAGTTCTTGGCGGCGTTGATTCCCCCCTGCGCCGCGATGCTGTGGGCACGGCGGGCGGAATCCTGAATGCAGAACGACTTCACGTTGTACCCCAGCTCGGCGAGCGATGCCGCGGCCGATGCGCCGGCAAGGCCGGTCCCCACAACAAGGATCGTATGCTTCCGCTTGTTGTTCGGATTGACGAGCTTGGCGTGATTGAGATAGTTCGACCATTTCTCCTGAAGCGGTCCGGACGGTACTTTGGAATCGAGTTTTGGGTCGGTCATCGTCGTTGTGCTCATACCGCACCTTTATTGATATAAATCCAGATCGGGAGAACGAGGAACCCGATGGCAAGGAGAATTCCGAGGATCAGCGCCAACGAATAGATCACCGGCGAATAGCGCGGGCGCATGGCGCCGAGCGACTGCAGCGCGCTCCAGATGCCATGACGCAGATGGAAGCCCAGCAGCAGCATCACCCCGACGTAGAGCGCCACCCAGCCGATATGCTGGAACGTCTCGAAGGTCACGCGGCGGAGATCATGAACCTCCTTCCCATCGATCAGCACGCTGTAGCCCTCGGCCGGGCCGGGCCCGAAGCGGAACTGGATCACATGGATGATGATGAACAGCAGCAGCACGGTTCCGGTGATCGCCATCGTCCTGGAGCTCATCGACTGCTTGCTGTTCCCCCCCTTGCTGCTGTAGGACTGATAGCCCTGCTTGCGCGCCTGGCGCTTGCGCAGCGCAATGGAGATGCCGATATAGGCATGCAGCAGAATCACAACCGCAAGGCCTATTTCGATCAGATAAAAGAGGGTGCCGAAGCTGTGAAGAAACGCCCCATACTTGTTGAAAGCGTTGTGGTCGGAGCTGAGAAGACTCAGGTTGCCTGAGAGGTGGGCGATAACATACAGGACGAGCAATACTCCGGTAATTCCCGTGAGTATCTTTCTGCCGACCTGGGAGGTCAGGCCTGAAAGCAGTTTCGATTGTTGGTTCATAACGTTCTTATAAAACGCGGCTGTAACAGCAGGAATTCCAGAAGGTATCTATGGGATAGAGGGACGGTCGCTATCAGGGAATCTCTGCACCGCGGTCCGCATGCCACGGGCCCTGCGATCCAGTGTGGCGCAACACCATGTGGCATCACACACAACCGCCGAAGATACAAGTCTTCACGCGAACCAACTGTCTCAAATAGCAAAACAAGGTGAAAATTTTGTCATCTAAGCCATATATGGACCAAGTAAAGCTAAGCGGACGATAATGCTGCCACCCACACACACGCGAATTCAGCGACCGCCGCCGGTGCAGTGGCCGCCACTATTTCGGATGCCGGGCCGGGATATATGGAGCATTTTTCGCAGCCGCCACGATGCCACGGCCGCGCGGAATACAGCCGGCAGGGGGCCGGCGACGGGGTGATGAAAACAGCCGGCCCGATGCAGGCGGGAGGCGATCTCCGCGCATACACCGGGCCATACGGACATGGCGGCGGCATCAGTCGTCCGAGGCCATATCCAGCTTCGTCTCGAACACCCGTTGCGGCCCATCGACCGCGGGATACCGCAGCCCCGACAGGCCGTGCCTCCCTGATGATATACATCGAAGGCACTTGCGTTTATGAGAGAGAGGAGAGGATTGAGTGCGGGGTGATGGAGGTAACGCCAGCATGGAAGGCTCGTTCCGGCAGGGCGCTCCGGCGAACCTTGTGCGGAGTGCAGTATCCATACCGGCACGACAGAAAAATGCCGGAAACGAGCTGCCTCGTCCGGCATGTCAGCGTGGGATTGTTGGGTCGGAGTTCAACTCCGGCCCAGCGAATCGACACTCGGCAATCAACGTGGGAAGAATGCCGGAAACAAGGGGCCTCGCCCGGCATATCGGCATCGGATACTACCAATCGATTCTTCGCATATATCTTATGAAGCGCCTCCGCGCCGGACTACGCTCCCACCGTGGCTCCCCCTCCTCCGTCGACGCTCTCCTCCCACTCCTTCAGCGCCCCGATCATCTTCTCCGGAAAGTTGGTGACCACCACGTTGACGCCGTAGCGTGCCGCGCGGCGGGCCTCCTCCGGGGTGTTGATGGTATAGACGGCGAGCGGCAGATTATGCGCCCGCGCATCGCGGACCCGATCGTGCGAGAGCTGGCTTTTGCTCATGACAACTCCCCGCGCCCCGACCGGCAGCGCGCGCTCCGACGGGAGCGCCCGATCGTTCGGGTGCATGATCACGGCGTAGGGGATCTGCGGATTGATCCGTCCGGCCTGCGCCAGCAGCTCGTGATCGAACGACGACAACAGCGTGTGGCTCGCCATCCCGGCCACGTCGATGGTGCGAAGCACAGCCACCAGGAACTTCTCCCCCTGCTCGGCATCCCCCTCATAGCGTTTGAGCTCGATGTTCAGATAGGCGCGACCGCGCAGATAGTCGAGAACGTCCATCAGCAGCGGCACCGGCTCCCCGGCAAAGCGCTCGTCCATCCAGGAGCCGGCATCGAGCCCGGCGATCTGCTCGTAGGTGTGCGACTCGACGCGGCCGGAGCCATTGGTGGTACGGCCGAGCACCGGATCATGGAATACGATCAGCCGGCCGTCGGCGGTGTACTGAACATCGACCTCCACCATCTGCGCCCCGGCCTCGACGCCAAGACGGATCGCGGCCAGGGTGTTCTCCGGCGCGGTGCCGGAGCTTCCACGGTGGGCGACAACAAGCGGCTTTTCGCCGAAGCATGATTCATGCAGCGGGGTCAGCATCGTGCAGATACTCTCCTTGTTCGAACTTGAATCCACGTAAAAACTCCTCGACCGGCATCGCCCGCTTCCCCTCCATCTGCAGCTCGGTCACCCGCAGAGCGGTGCTTCCGGTGCCGACAAGCATTATCCCCTCCGCCACGCGAATCTCTCCGGGGGCCAGCCCGGCCTCGTCGGTGACGGTCGAACGGTAGATCTTCAGCGTCTTCTCCGCATGGCGCGTAAATGCCGCCGGATGGGGAGAAAGCCCTCTGATGAAATCATGAAGCTTGATGGCCGGAAGGTTCCAGTCGATGCGACAATCATCGCGGAAGATCTTCGGCGCCGGGGTCGCCAGCGCATCATCCTGAGGCTGCGGATCGGGATCGCCCGCCTCTATCTTCCGAAGAGTTTCCACAACAACTTCGGCGCCAAGAATCATCATCGCATCATGCACCTCGCCGAACGTATCCTCCGGCCCGATCGGCATCGAACGACGCATGATCACCGACCCCGTATCGACGCTCTTTCTCAGAAAGAATGTGGTCACCCCCGTCTGGCTGTCGCCGTTGATGATCGCCCAGTTGATCGGGGCGGCGCCCCGGTAGCGCGGCAGAAGCGAGCCATGCAGGTTGAAGCTTCCGCGCGGCGGGATCGAGTAGATGCTCTCGGGGAGTATCCTGAACGCCACCACGCAGATCACGTCCGGCTGCTTCGAGCGCACAAGCTCGGCGAACTCCGGGTCCTTCAGCGACTCAGGCGTCGCCACCTCCAGACCGCGCCCGACGGCGAACTCCTTGACCGCCGACGGCGAGAGCCTGCGCCCCCGCCCCTTCTGGCGATCGGGGGTGGAGACCACCAGCGGCACATCGAAGCCCGCATCGAGTATGGCCTGCAGCGAGGGGACGGCGAACTCCGGGGTCCCCATGAATATCACGCGCATAGGCGATTGACGACGGAATAAATGATAGAGGCGGCCCGGACGGGATCACCCGGACTCTCAGGACGATTCAGCGATGCGCGCGAGACAGCGCGCTGAAATTCTAGCCATGCATGGTCGGCTCGGAGGCAAGCCCGAGGACGATCTCCGCCTCGCGGGTCGAGAGCGCATCCAGACGGGCGCGCACGTCGGCCTCGGGATAATACTCGCAGGCGATATCGTAGAATGTGCGGTAATGACCGGCCTCCGAGGCGAGCAGCGAGACGTAGAACTCGCGCAGAGCGGCGTCGGGAACATGTTTGCTGAGCATCGAGAAGCGCTCGCAGGATCGCGCCTCAATCAGCGCGCCGACCAGCAGAAGATCGAGCATCCGCTCCGGCTCGTTCATCCGCACCTCGCGGTGAAGCGCCTGCACGTACGGATCGCCGGGATCGCGTCCGAGGGTTCCCCCACGCTCCCTGATGATATCGTAGACCATCCCGAAATGCTCCATCTCCTCCTTGGCGAGCGCTATCATCTCGCGCACCAGCGTATCGCAGCCGGGATAGCGGCTCACCAGCGCCATCGCGTTGACGGCGGCCTTCTTCTCGCAATGGGCATGGTCGAGCAGCACGCGATCGAGATCGTTCCGCGCGTTCTCGACCCACGACGGCTGCGAGGTGATTTTCAGACAAAGCATGGTTGTTCGTTCTGCTGTTCGTATCCGAGATGAAAGATGATCAGCCCTCTCCGAGCGACCGAAGGCATCGGCCATGGAACGGGCCCGGCCGGAGAAATATATCGCGAAGAGCCGAATCGTCACAGCCCCGAATATTCCCGGTAATACGCTGGGCCGGAGTTCAACTCCGGCCCGACATTCAGGCACACCGGGATACTTCCATATTCTCCGGGTCGCGATCCCCACGTCCCGGAAGCCGGCCGCGAGGGGGGTCATCGCCCCTCGTACGGACGCTGCACAAGCGCGAAGCCGAGCCTGAGATACCAGAGTCCGCCGGAGAATCCGGGGTCGTAATCGCCGAGCGCCGTCGCCATCCGTCCGGCCTGGATCCGCAGATCGAGATGGGGGCCCACATCGAACGGGATACGATAGCCGAGGATGGCCCCCACATCGTAGCCGATCCGCATGTTCGTCCGGGGAAGCGTCGAGGGGCCCGTTTCGGCGCTGTCATCGCCACGCACCGACTGTCCGGCAAGCCCGGCAAGCGGCGTCACCGCGAGCCGTCCGAAGCGGAACTCGTAGCCGGCATCGAGCGCCATGGCGATGAACGACGCGCTCCCTCCCCTCCACTGATCGCCCCCTGCCGAAAATCCCTGCGGCGCATCGCCGATGCCGAAGGTGATCATCCCGGCGACCGTCACACGACGGAAATAGAGCTCCCCCGAGAGGGTCGGCCCGTAATAGAGCCTGAAGCGATCGCGCAGCCCCCCATCGAAGACGCCGACGGAGTATCCGGCCATGAACGCGGCGCCGAAATCGGCCTCGCCATAACTCTTCTTCAGATACATCGCCGCCAGCGGCGCAAGCGGCGACGCGGGAAAGCTCCCGACGAACGCATCCACGCGGCGGTTGATCTCCTCCTGCGCCCTGTAGCCCCGCGTGGCGAGCTGGTTGACAAGAAGATTGAAGAAGACCCGCTCGGCCTGCGACGGTCCCCTCTCGTCAAGACGGAGCGCTATCGCATCGGAGTTCTCGCGCAGAAGATCGCGCAGCCGCTCGAAGAGCCTGTCGTCGAACGCCGGACTCTGTCTGGGCCCCTGCATGGCGTTCGCCAGCAGCGATGTGGTGCGGGGGACGTTGCGGATCAGAAGCGTATCGGCGATGATGGTCTCGGCCAGCAGGCGTTCGGCCGGGGAGAGCCAGGGGGTTGCGTCGGCCGAGCCGTACCGCGCCATAAAGCCCAGCAGCAGCGTGGCACCCCCGCCATCCCCCTGGCGGAGACGGCGGAGCAGCAGCATGCGGGCGCTTCCGGGGAACGGCAGATCGGAGCGCTCGAGGCGGATCGCGCGGTCGAGCGCAATGGAATCCTCGCGCGTTCCCTGCGCGGCGGCAGCCGCCGGGATGAGGGCCGAGAGAAGCAGCAGAGCTGATAGAACCGGGAACATCCGCGCTGTCACGCTGGGCACACTTACAGGTTTGGTTTCGACGGCAGCACCTTCAGCGTTTCGACGGCTGCGGTCAGAATCTCCACGAGCTTCGGATCGCTTCCGACGACAAATGCATGCACGATCATCTTCTTATCGACGTACGACAACGGCTCGTAGAGCACATTTGTTTGCATCTCCCGCTGGTAGACCTTGCTGCTGTCGAGCTCGTCGACGAAGGTGAGCTCCCGCCACTGGATATCTTTGCCGCCGAGCGTCCCGATGAACTTCTGGAAATCGACCGAATCGGGGATCTGCTTGCGGGACTCCGGCGTGACATCGATCACGATCATCCCCTTCTGCACTTCGCCGGTATCGGCGGGATCGAAGAGATAGAAGTTATCGTACCGGGCCTCCTTCGTCCAGTCGGAAACGAAGCCGGCCGGGACGGTGATCGCCAGATCGGGAAGATCGGTATGGGCACACTTCAGAATCACCTGCTCGGTCTTGACCCCGCGCAGGAGCCCGCTGCGGTCCTTCCGGCTGGCGCAGCCGGTCGCGAGCGCAACGACGAGGAAGAGGGCGCAAAGAGAATGAACGTTCATGCTGCTGGTTATGGCCTTGGGCCTGGCTTGGGGAAATGCATCGATCGCGAGGATCGCACGGGGACGCCGCATGGGGATGCGTGCCGGCGCAATATATGAGTATGGGACAATCGGGCTTCCACGACCGGCGTTCAGCGCGGCGTCCCGCCGGCCAGATGAAGAGGATTGCGCACGGGATACTTCATCAGCATCACCGACCCGCCACACCCGACGAAGCCGAGCTTCGTGTAGAGATCGACGGCATGATAGTCGCTGTCGGCCGCAAGCGCAAGGCCGGCGGTGCCGAGCGTCTCGATGGCGTATCGCGCGGCGAAGCTCACCAGCGCGGTGGCATATCCCCGGCGCCGGTGCGCCGGTGCGGTCTCCACATCCTGCAGCCGGCAGATCCCTCCATGCTGGAACACCCCGAGCTTGGCGAGAATCTCGCGGCTCCCGGCCGGCGTCAGATAGAACCACTCGATGCCGATCTTTCCGGTGGTGAACCGAAGCTTCTCGAAGAGGCGATCGGGGCCGGTGTAGGCGGGATCGTACCAGTCGCCATCGGCATACGACTCCTCGGCGAAGCGGGCCATCATCGCCCAGTCATCCTCGGTCTCGATCCTGCGCACCTCGCAGCCATCGGGGATCGGCACACAGGCACGCGTGGTATCGAGGAACATATACGAGACCGTCTCGACGACGTTGTAGCCGGCAGCACGCGCCGCATCGGCCAGCGGAGCGAACGCGGGCTCGTCGGGCATATAGAACGTGGTATGGAGGAACCGGGCGCCATCGAAATGCCGGGCGAATATCCTCTCCCATTCCGTAAGGGAGCTCCCCGCCGGATCGGTGATCTCGATTCCGTTGCCTCCGTAGTAGTTCGGGAAGAGAGGGCTGCGGTAGACTCTGTAGCCATCGTGCTCCTCGAACTCGCAGATCGGCTCGAGAAGACGCATCTCGGTCGCCATGATGGCCCTGATGTTCATCGCTGCTGTTCCTCCCTCCGTTCGGTCGCCATCCGCTCGATCAGCCTGTCGTGGTGCTGCACCAGGGGGGCGATCGACTCCATCAGCTCGACCACCGCAGGCTCGATCGGCAGGGGGATGAAATCGAAGATGCAGATCGTGCCGAACATCTGTCCTCCCATATCGAGGAGCGGTATGGCGCAGTACGACTGCACCTCGTTGCGCGCGGCGTGCCCTTCGAGACGAGTGTCCAGCGGTGCATCATGGATGATGAACGGCTGCCCCGAATTGCGGACGAACACACAGTAGGAGGCCATCGCCGGGACATCGGCCGAAAGCTCGACCTCGGGGTTGTGGCGATCGAAGAAATAGAGATTCCTGACGATCTCCTCATCGAAGCGATAGAGCGCGGTGAACCGGTGGTCGGTCAGGCTGTTGAGAAACATAAGCGCGGCGCGGATGCCATCCTCGATGAGGATGGCGCGAAACTGGTTCAGCGCGGTCACCTTGTTCATGCGGATCATACAAACACCTTGGAGCAGAAGGGAGGAATCGGCCATCGCAGCAACCGGAGCCGACGACCGAGGAATCCGGCAATATACGCGACTCGGCTCCATCCCCTCACAGGAAGGCCCGCCCCGGCCGTGTCTCAGTGTGATCGTCGAGCGCTGCTACGCTGTGCCGGAGTTGAACTCCGGCCCAATATTCTGGCACACTGCGACACTACCCCCGCCCCGGAAGGTGGACTGCGGCAATCCCCGCCGGCCGATCAGGCCGATTATATGATTGATGGCTTCTGAAGCGAACGCTGGTCCGGAGTTCGCCTCCGGACCAACCGGAGAAAGTCGTCTCCCCACACGGTGGGCTCCAGCTCAGCCTAGTCATTGGTACGTCTCCCCCTCACACAGCCCCAGCCGCCGGCCGATTATATGAGCGATGGGATAGCCTGCTGAAGACACGACTAAACGCTGGGCCGGAGCTGAACTCCGGCCCAACAGCCCAGCCAGGGAGCAATCTCCTCCCCACACAGGTACCAGCATAAAAAAAGCTTTCCGAAGAAAGCCTTGACGATCCGGCATGGAACAATTCGGCGGGCTCCCGGCCCCCACTACTCGATGGCTGTGTCCGACCGGGCCGCACGCGCGGCGTTCTGCGCATCGAGCTCCTGCTGCGTCTGGAAGTTCATCGAGACCCCCTCCGGGAACATCTTCTGTGCCCCTCGCAATATATTCTTGTAGTCACGCCCCAGTGGCGATCCCAACAGCTCGAGGAACGGGGCTCCCTCCGATACCCGCGCATTCATCTCGGTAAAATGGAACACGCCATCGCAATCAACGGTCAGATATCCTATCTGGCGCACCGGCGCCCCGTTGGGCATCACCGTATAGACATTATAGTAATGCTGGGCCACATAGATGCCGTGATCGCACGGGTCCGATCCGGTATGCTCCAGCGCATATTCCGCCGATGCGGAGATACTCACCGCAAGCACCGCGATCACCGTCAACAGAATTCGCTTCATCATGATGCCCCCTTTTCATGATAGTCCGGCAGCGACCATTACCGGCATCAATCTACCATCTTCCCGGTCTCTCCGCCAGTACATCAACATGTACCCCCGGCGACCTCATGGTCTTCACCTCACGGCATACCGAACGGACCTACCGGCTCCCCGGCTACGGACCCCGGCAAGCTCCGGGCGAAGCATCTTCCCGGAAAACTCCGGAGAGCACGTCGGCTCCCGGCCGTACTTTTCGATTGTCCCTTTATGGAGAAGAGGCTTCCGGAAGAAGCTCACGCACATCTTCATGAGAATCCGCACTGACCGATCAATAGACTGGTCCGGTACATCACTCACAGGAGGGTAATGCCATGGAGCCGCCCGCTCCGAACGGACAACGACGCGGAGATCATTCACGCACCAACCTCCCGCACGACAGCCGATGGAGGACGAACTCTCGCGGTCGATTCAGCATTCACCCCTTTGCAATAACGGCCATGAGATTTCATATCGGTCGATCATACGAATTTCACCGACTCGCAATAACGGCTTACCATTGGTGCGACCCGATCGGCATCGCCGAAACCATCGCTCTCTACCCATCTGAACGGCTCACTCCATCTCCACTCTCAGTCCCTCCAGTACCATCAGACCGAGCACGTCATCGACGGCGCTGCCGGGGGCGGCGCGACGGAAGTAGCCGACATCGCTGACCATCACCAGCTTCCCACGGGCACGGGAGATGCTGACGTTCATAAGATTCCTCGACGATGATCGCGCCCCGCTCCCGGCAAGCAGCACCCCCGGCGACATCGGCGCGGTATCGACGGTGTCGAGAATCACGAGGTCGCGCTCGCTCCCCTGAAACCGGTGCACCGTCCGGCACTCGATCATCCGGGACTCCAACCGGAAGTTCCCCAGAAGCCCCCGTATGAGCCGGGACTGCTCGGCGTACGGCGTGATGATCGCGACCGATTCCATGCCGGCGCGTATCGCCCGCACCGCCAGATCCACGCAGAGCTTCGCGCTCCCCTCGTTGAACCGCGAGTAGCTCCCGCTGCGCGTCCGGCAGCTTGTGCGTCCCATGGTATCGACCACCACGAGCGGCTCCCCGGCGTATGGCGCGCGCGCGGCGATCACATCACGCTCGTGCGTATACTCGCCGTTGAGAAGCCGTCCATCGTAGAACAGGCGGCTCACCAGACCGCCGATCGCCGGATGCATCCGGTACTGCACCTCGAGCATCGCCACGATCGGCGAGCCATGCGGCTGCGGCACCGTCACCTCGAAGATGCTCCTCCCCATCGCCCGCTGCGCCATCGCATCGCCGGTCTGCACGATCGGCGGGAGCTGCTTCGGGTCACCCACCATGATCACCTTCCGGCGCGCCAGCGACGCGCAGTAGAAGAGCGCCGGCAGAAGCGCCATGCCCGCCTCCTCGACGATCACCGCGTCGAACCGCTCATCGCGCAGCAGCGGGCTGAGATAGACGTTGGTCATCGTCGCCACGATCACCCGCGCCTTGCCGATCGCCGTCGACTCCTGATTGCGAAGCTCGCGAACCGATGCCGTGGTCTTCTCGCGGCAGAGCCCCGAGGCCCGCTCCAGCCGCGCCAGCCGGAGCTCGAGCACCGACTGAAGCCGCTCCGGCGGAAGCCCGGCGATGGCCCCCGCCAGCGACTCCCCGAAGATCGCCGCCAGCTCCCGCTCCGATGCGGTCTCCGCCGAGGTCTCGCGGAACATATCGAACTGCATCGGCCGGAAGCTTCGGGCCAGCTTCTCGAGGAGCCCGCGGCATCGCTCGATCGCCTCGGCAAGTTCTAGCGAGCGGCCGCGCAGCAGGTCGATACGCCCCCGCAGCGCCGTGTTGGTCATCTCCACCACATCGCTCAATCCCGCCCCGTGCATCGCTCCGGTCCCCTCGCCGATCCTGATCACTTCGCCTCGCTCGAAGTACCCCGCCGATCCCTCCAGCGCCGCAAGCTTATCGAGCGCCTGGTCGACCGCCGCGTTGGTCATCGAAGTGATGAGGATGCGTCCCTCACCGGCGAGAAGCTCGGTCGCGATATGGCCGAGCGTCAGGGTTTTACCGGTCCCCGGCGGCCCCCAGATGAAGGCGAGGTTGCTCTCGGCGCAGAGCCGCACGGCGCGCATCTGGCTTTCGTTCAGTCCCGCGTGATCGCCCAGCAGCGGTCGCGGCGCGATCGTCGGCTCATGCTTCCCGAAGAGCATCAACGCGCTGGCGGTGATATAACGATCGGGGTTCTCCAGAAGCGACCCGAGCGCATCGTTCAGCTTTTCATAGAGGAACGAGGGGTCGAGCACCAGCGATCCGCTCCCGGCTCCCAACGTGATGGCGCGATCGCAGCGGAGGACCACCATGCGCGCGTCGGCGGCGACGATCGTCACCGGATACTCCGCGCCGGCATCCCCGACGAACGTGCACTCGACCGACGGCGCAAGACGGTCGGTGAGGGTCAGCAGATCGAAGCGGTAGGAGTTGGCATGGCCGCTCTCCTCGGCGGGGCGCCCATTGGCAAGCCCTATATCCGATGCGCCGGCCCGCTCCCGCATGGCGTCGATCTCGACGGCGATGGCACGCTGGAAGGTTGTGATAAAGGAGTTCAGGAGCATTGCCGGAGGGGAAGATAGTGAGGGTTGGCGGCCGACCGGAGGACGCCCCATTGCCGGGGATGCGGCCCTTGCATTATCATCATGCGGATCATACTTTGCCGGGGTTGTCATGCCCGGCACGATCGCCGCCGGGAGGATCAAGTCTCGTCACCCATGAAACGATATGCCATGATGGCCAGGACGTTATCCCTTCTATTGATGCTTCTGGCGGGGGCCCCGGCATTCGCGCAGACGCGGCTTCGGATCGCCACCTACCATCTCTCCGACTACACCGCATCGGCCGCGCGGTCACGCGCAGGCTCCATCAACGATGTGCTACAGTATATCGGCGCGGATATCGTTCTGGTGCAGGGAGTGGCCGGGAGCGATGCCGCGAACCTGCTGTTCGAGGGCGCCACGCTCGATGGCGCGACCCGCCCGTCCCATGCGCCGTTCGTCGGCGATGGACGGCAGAGCGGCAACGGAATGCTCTACGATCCGCAACGGACCATGCTGGTGGCGCATACGGTGATCGCCGCGTCGCCACGCGCCATCGACGAGTATATCGTCGCCCCGTACAATACCGCCGACACGATCCACATCTTCGCGGCGCATCTGGCCGGGTCGAACGACGCCGGGGCACAGCGGGCCCGCGAGGCGGCGGCAAGGACGATCCGCGAGCGGGCCTCGGGGCTGCCGGCATCGCACCACTATATCGTCGCCGGGGATCTGAATATGTACGGCACCGAGGAGCCCGCGTACGCAGCGCTGACGGCTGCCGGGGGAGGGCGTGGAGCCTTCGTCGATCCGCTCGGCAACGGGGCGGGACTCAACGGCAGGTTCGATATCATCCTGGTCTCGCCGTCGCTGGCCGGACGGTATGTGGCGGGCTCCTACAGCACCGTCGGGAACGATGCGGTCAGGCTCGGCAGCGCGAAGCGTGGGCCATCGGCGAGGATCGATCCGCAGCTCCGGCGGGCCCTGGGCATCGCATCGGATCACCTTCCGGTCTATGCCGACTTCATCATGAGCAGCGGGCGCGGAGCCGACGTGGCCGGGGATTCCCCCTTCCCCGCGCAGCTCCCGTTCACCCTCTCCGGAGGCCCATCGGCATTCGCCCAGCCGAAGGCGAGCGCAAAGGATTTCCCCGGCATGATGCGCCAGACGCTGGAGCAGCGCCCGACGATCGACCTGTTCGGAACCCCCATCACGTTCGAGGCATCGAACGATTCCAAGCCGGACCACAACAGCAAATGGTGGGGTCCTCCCCCATCGGCCCCCGTCGCACCAAGCGGGCGAAGCGCCGAGCCATAAGATGAAACGGGCCGGCCCCCGATCGACCGCCATGCGGCGATGTGATGATCGGGCTGCCGGCCAACGACTGCAGGTATCCCCACGCACCCTACGGCGTCATCGAAAGCGTCGCGGCGGCCGCCGCCAGCTCCGCCACCCGCCCCGAATCCCGTCCCGCGACATAGATATGCAGATGGAGCGGCGCATTGGCGAACTCCGGCGAGAGATTGGCGAAATAATCGTCGCTTGTGATCTCCCGCACGTAGTACGGCGCGCCGTCGTCGAGCTTCTCGGTCCAGATCGTCCACGTAAGCGGCGTCCTTCCGACCAGCACATTCTCCTCGGTATGCTTCCGGGCAGGGTCCAGCGCGCTCTGCGCCCTGACGCCGACATAGAACCGCATAAAGCCCGGCGTGGTCGCCTTGCGGTCGGTCAGGCTCGGGTCATCGCTCCGAACGAAGAAATACTCATCGTTCGGGAGCTGGCTCAGGTTCTTGACGGTATATCCCTGCGGAAGAGTGATATAGAAGTCGGGGACCGGCGTATGCCGTGTCGGAAGCTGGAATCGGCCGGGGGGAAGATTCTGCGACAGCCGCTTGGTGGTATCGGCAGCGGGAGGCTTCTCCTCGGCCGGCTTCGGAGCATCGGCACAGGAGCCGAGAAGAAGCGCGGCAAGAACCGGCAGCGCCGGAAGGCCCCACCTCATGCCAGGCTCTCCAGATACGACTCGATCTTCATGCTCCACTCCGGGTAGGCGTGCATCACATCCTTGATCGATGCCAGCGCATGCACCTTCAGTCCGGTCTCCTGCTCGAACACCTCGCGCGCGGTGCGCCCGCTGTCATCGACAGGCTCGGCGCGATCGAACGCGATGATAAAGCCGAGCGGCTCGCAGCCCGCCTCGCGGAGCTTGGCGATCGCCTCGAGCTTGGTGCCGCCGGTGGTGATCACATCATCGAGGATCACCGCCTTGTCCCCCGCCTTCAGCACGCCGAGGAAGGAGCTGGCATCGCCGTGCGTCTTGGCCTCCTTCCTGTCGCTCACCGCGCGAAGCTCCTCGCGCTCGGTGCCGAGGAGCGCCATCGCGGTGGCAACGGCGATCGGAATCCCCTTGTAGGCCGAGCCGAACAGAACCGTGGCTCCGCTGAACTCCTCGATCGTCTCCAGCAGCGCGGCGTAATGCTTCCCCATTGCGGCGAGCTGGCGCCCGCTGCAGAGCGAGCCGGTGTTGAAGAAGTAGGGGGACTTCCTTCCGCTCTTCAGCGTGAAATCGCCGAAGGTGAGGATCCCCTCGTTGACGAAGAAGTGGACCGCCTCGGCCTTGAGCTTCGCGGCATCGTTCATCGGTGTGGTCTGCTGCAAATGATCTGACATTCTGTGCGTTGTTGAGGAGTTGAATCGTGGATAAAACGGCGGCTCCCGCCGGGACGGCGACGGCGCGTCATAACAGAGCGAGCTATGCCGGCGGGCCTACAGCACCAGATCGTCCGGCACATCGATCTCCATCCGGAGCATCGCCGAGGAGAGAGTCTTCCCCTGCGCGTCGAGCTTGAGCGAGACGGTGCCGCCGCCGCCGAGGGTGTTGTGCAGCAGGAAGTTGAGCGCCCAGAGATTCGGCAGCTCGAAGCGCTCCACCGCACCGTTGCAGATGCCGGTGAAATGCTCCTTCACACGCTCGACGGTCAGCGCCTCGGCGATGATCGGATACCACTCCTCGCGGCGGGCGATCACGCCGACGTTGCCGGCATCGCCCTTGTCGCCCGAGCGGGCGTGGGCCAGTTTCAGTAGCTGTACCTTCTTCATTCGCGTATATGGATAATGAAAGCTGAGTTGACGATTGCATCGCGCCGACGCGCGGCCCGTTACCGCCCCGCCTCCGAGGCCTGGCCGATCCTGATGTTCTGCATATAGCCGAGGAGGATCAGCCGAAGGTTCGCATAGGTCGAGGCAAGCGCGCTGGTTGTGCTCGCGTAGCTCTGCGAGCCGAGATAGACATGGTCGAGCGCAAGCGTCCGCTCGCCGATGCGGGCGCGCACCCACAGGTACGGAGAAGTCGTGTTGAGGCGGGTGGTGTCATCGACAAGGCGCATCAGCCCGGCCGAATCGCTCCGCCGGATCGCCTCGTCGGCCACATCGCTGTCGATGGGAACCCGCACGCGCTGCAGGATCTCCCCCCGCTCGAACTGGTTGTAGGTCCATCCCTCGGCCTCGTAGGTATGATAGCTTGCCGGGGAGGTACGATAGATCGAGACATATCCGTCGCACTTGCCGAGGCAGGGGGAGAACTGGATATGGATGTAATCCCCCTGCGACAGGGCGGCCAGGCTGTCGAGCCGCTCGGCGGGATCGACGCCGGGGGGCATGTTGTAGAGCGATCGTGCCGAGGAGCAGGCGCCGACGGCGGCCGCCAGCAGCAGAGCCGAGACGGCCGGCAGCGCACGGGGATGAAGAATGCGCGAAACGTTCATGGATGGAACCGGTTCTGTGAAAGGGATACGACGTGCGCATGGAGGCCGCGCGGCACGGCAACGCCACGGCGGCCACGCCGTTCACGGAAGTGACGGTCAGACCTCGATCACCTCGATCTTCACGCGGGAGTCGATGCGCGACTTCTCGATCAGCGCCGGCCAGTACGCTACCACCTCCGACGGACGCGGACGGCCGCCGGCAAAGCCGGTGACGTTCGGCGGGCCGGTCAGGATCAGCGGCGCGATCTCCTTGCCGAAGCGCTCCACCGCCTTGAAGTCGGGACCACGCACGCCGACGCGCATCATCACTTCCTGGGGGTCGGGGTTGACGGCGGCCGAGAGCGGACCGTGGCAGGCGTTGTAGCCGATATACTCGGTGAGGATCTCGTCGAACTTCAGCCCGAGGCGCTCCATCCGCGCGCGGAGGATCGCATCGGCGGCGCGCGCCTTGTCGATCGCCTCCGGCCACGCATAGGTAAGGGTCGCGAAGGCGGAGTAGCCGTCGGAATAGCTCATCGAGACCTTATAGAACTCGGTGTTCGGCCGCCCCTTGATCCCATGGACGCGGACGCGATCATCACCCAGATCCTCCAGATGGATCGAGGTGAAATCGGCCACCACGTCGGGGGTGATATACTGCGTCGGGTCGCCGATCTCGTAGAGGCACTGCTCGGCGACGGTGCCGCGCGAGACGCGTCCGCCGGTTCCCGCGTGCTTGGTGACCACGAACTCGCCGCTCGGGGTCGCCTCGATGATCGGGAAGCCGATCTCCGCCATGTTCGGGACGCTCCGCCAGTCCTCCATATAGTTGCCGCCGGAGGACTGCCCGCCGCACTCGATGATATGCCCGGCGATCGTCCCGGCGGCGATCTTGTCCCAGTCGTCCATGCTCCAGCCGAACTCGTAGATCATCGGCGCCAGACAGAGTCCGGTATCGGTGGTACGGCCGGTGATCACGATCTGCGCCCCCTGCTCGAGCGCCCTGACGATGGGCGCGGCGCCGAGATAGACGTTGGCCGACAGAAGCTTCTCGCGCACATCCCCAACCGGCTCGCCGCTTTCCATGTTCTTCAGCGCGGCCCCCTCGGCCATCAGCTCATCAACGCTGTCGAGGATGTTGTCGCCGGTGACGATGCCAACCTTGATATGCAGGCCATGCTTGCGCGCGACCTCCATGATCGCGTCGCGGCACGCCTCGAGGTTCACGCCGCCGCCGTTGGTGATCAGCTTGATGTTCTTTTCGACGAGCTGCGGAAGGATCGCGTCGATCGTCGCGATCAGGTCCTTCGCATAGCCGAGCTTCGGATCCTTGAGCTTCTGCTTCTGCATGATCGACATCGTGACCTCGGCCAGATAGTCCATCATCATATAGTCGATCGGGCCGTTGTTGACCTGATCGATCGGTGCGGTCAGAAGATCGCCCCAGAAACCCTGGCCTGAGGCGATGCGGATCATATCTTTCATCGGGAATGCTCTCGTTCTATGAGTGAGATACAGAGAAATGGGCAAAGCTACGAATCTGCGCTCGTACGCCGGGCCTGATGCTACAAATAAACACGGGGCGCCGCGAGCCCCCGCCCTGGCCAGAAACGGCCGGACATAGAAAAGGTGCCCAAAGACCCCGGAGTAGTGGCCCTCGGACACCCTGACAGCGCCCGCTTCCCAGGGATCAATTGATAAGATCGCCGGGAGGGTCGCGTCGCAATGATCCGGAAAGATAGCACGATCGTCCCGGAAAACAGAAAAGCTCCATGGGAAGATCATCCCATGGAGCTTCTGTGGATACTATCCGCAGGGTCGGATGCGGCGAGGGATTCTTACTCCCCCCCCAGCCCGCTGTCGGCCATCGCCTTGCGCGACATACGCCCGTTCCGTCCGGCGCCGCTTTTGGCAGCGGACTTCGACCTGCCGACGCTCTTTCCGGCTGCGCTCGCCGTCGCAACGCCCCTGGCGCCGCCGATCTTGCTGGCGATCGACTTGGCCTGCAGGAACAGCAGCAGATAATCGCGGCCACCGGCCTTCGAGTCGGTGCCGGAGAGGTTGAAGCCGCCGAACGGGTTGACGCCGACCAGCGCGCCGGTGCACTTGCGGTTGATGTAGAGGTTGCCGACGAAGAACTCGTCGGCGGCGCGCTGCTGCTTCTCCGGGTTCTCTGTGTAGACCGCGCCGGTCAGACCGTAGACGGTGCCGTTGGCGATCTTCAGCGCATCATCGAAGTTGCGCGCCTTGGTCACCGCCAGCACCGGCCCGAAGATCTCCTCCTGCGAGATGCGGGCGTTCGGCTTGACGTCGACGAAGACCGTGGGCTGGATGAACCATCCCTTCTCGTCCCCCTTGGCGCCACCGGTGAGAAGGCGTCCCTCCCCCTTGCCGACCTCGATATAGTTGAGGATCGACTTGTATGCGCGCTCGCTCGAGACCGGCCCCATATACGTGTTGTTCATCGGATCGCCCACCTCGATCGTCTCGACACGCGCCTTCAGCTTCTCGACGAACTCGTCGTAGATCGACGCGTCGATGATCGCGCGGGAGCATGCGGAGCACTTCTGCCCCTGGAAGCCGAACGCGGAGATGGCGACGCCCTCGACGGCCACATCGATATCGGCCTCGGCATCGACGATGATCGCATCCTTCCCCCCCATCTCGGCGACGACCCGCTTGAGCCAGATCTGCTGGTCGGGAGTGCGCGAGGCGCGCTCGTAGATGCGCTTGCCGACGCCGGCCGATCCGGTAAAGGAGATGAAACGGATCTGCGTGTGGTCGACGATATAGTCACCGATCTCCTGACCGTGGCCGGGGATCAGGTTGACAACGCCCTTGGGAAGGCCGACCGACTGGAGGACATCCAGCAGCAGCCAGGCCATCATCGGCGAATCGCTCGACGGCTTGAGCACCACCGTGTTGCCGGTGACGATGGCGGCGGCGGTCATGCCGGTGGTGATGGCGAACGGGAAGTTCCAGGGGGGAATCACTGCGCCGACGCCGAGCGGCAGATACTCGAGGTGGTTCTTCTCCCCCTCGTTCGGCACCACCGGCTGGGGGCCGCCATAGCGGAGCATCTCGCGGCCGTAGAACTCGAGGAAGTCGATCGCCTCGGCGGTGTCGGCATCGGCCTCGCCCCAGTTCTTGCCGACCTCGCTGACCATCCATGCATTGATCTCGAGGCGGCGGCGGCGCACTTCCTGCGCGGCACGGAACAGAAGATCGGCGCGCTCGGCGTACGGAACCTTCCGCCAGCTCTCGAACGCCTTAAGCGCGGCCTGGATCGCCTGCTCGGCCTGCTCCTTGGTCGCAAGATGGAACCGTCCCACAACCTCATTGATGGCGGCGGGGTTCACCGAGTCGAGCAGCTCGCCGCTCTTGACCTTCTTGCCGTTGATGATGAGCGGGTATTCCTTGCCGAACTTCTTGCGCACCGCAGTGATCGCCTCGTGCTGCTGACGGCGATTGGAGGGCTTGCTGAAATCGAGGTAGGTGGTTGGCGCGTACTCTTTGATCTTCTTTGCCATGAGAATCTCGTATGACTTCGTGCTGCATGAAGCGGGGCGGCATCAGAACGTCGATGGACCGTCCACGCACTTGTATTGCATAAACTTACCGAAAGAGCATTGAGTGTTTTGTAGATAGTTGTTATCCCTCCACCCCTCTTCCCCCCGCACGGTCACTTCACCACACGGCTCAATGCCTCGATCGAGGCGGCAAGGCTCGCCGACGATGCCGAGAAGGTATCGATGCGGACATTCGGCTCGGCCTCGCGCAGCAGATAGGGGTTGCCGAAGCTCGCCAGGATGATCGGCTTGGCGAGCGCAAGCTCGGCGATGGCGGCCTGATCCTCGCTGAGCCCGACGGTTCCGGCAAAGCCGCGCGGCTTGACGAAGAACGCGGCGATGATCGACCCGGCGGCATCGACCTTGGCGATGATCTCCCTGCGATCGGCCTCCTCCACCGACGGCATGATGACCACGCCGCTTGCCTCCCCCGGATACCACGACGAGAAATAGGAGAACCATTCCTCCGGCTTCGGATTGTCGGCGGTATCGCTGAAGGCGAGCACCACCAGCGGCGGATAGAGCTTCCGCATGCGGCCGGCCACCTGGATGGAGCGTCGCGCCGCCTCCAGCGCTATCACGTCGTGCCCGCGGCGCGACAGCCCCGATCCTACCAGGTCGTCCTGGTAGGAGGAGGTCCACTTTTTCAGCGCCGCGATCCTCCCGACGCTCTCCTTGATCCTGCTCTGCTTGATGGTCTTGGCGGCCCCCGCCTTCACCAGCGCCGCGAGGGTCTGCTCGGGGTCCTCGGGGATCGACAGCACATCGACGCCGGCCGCATAGGCCATCAGTCCCGCCTGCCCCGAGGGATAGCTCGCGGTGATCGCGTGCATATCGAGCGCATCGGTGACCACCACGCCGTCGAAGCCGAGCTCGTCGCGCAGCAGCCCGGTGGTGATGGGACGGGAGAGGGATGCCGGAAGCCCTGCGGGATCGACGACCGGCAGGGCGACATGCGCCACCATCACCGACTTGACGCCGTTGCGGATCGCCCCCCTAAACGGGACGAGCTCGACGCTGTCCAGACGCCGCCGGTCGATCGGCAGCGTCGGCAGCTCGCGATGGGAATCGACCTCGGTATCGCCATGCCCCGGGAAGTGCTTGGCGCAGGCGACAACGCCCCCATCCTGCATCCCGTTGATATAGGCGTGCACATGGTCGGCCACAAGCTCCGGACGCTCGCCGAAGGCCCTGATATTGATGATCGGGTTGTTCGGGTTGGTGTTGATATCGGCCACCGGCGCGAAGTTCCAGTAGATGCCGAGCGAGCGCATCTCACGCGCGATGCTCCGCGCCACCGAGTAGGTCGCCGCCACATCCTCGGACCGGCCCAGCGCCATCATGCTGGGGAACTCGGTCCCGCCGGGAAACCGCATCGTCACCCCATCCTCGCAGTCGGCGGCGAAGAGGAGCGTGCCGCCGGCGAGCTTCTGAAGCTCCTCGAGCACGCCATGGACGGTCTCGACGTCGCCGTCGAAGACCACGAATCCGCCCACCGCTCCCCCTGCCACAAGCCTGGTGATCTGATCGTGGTATGCGGCGGATCGCCGATACTCGGCACAATTGAGACGGGGGAAAATCGACTGTGCTAGAAGTTGACGCTGTTCGGCCATTACAAAATTGAATCAAGGATATCGGGACACGGACCGGATGAAGCCCATCGGGGGCGCGGCCGTGCTGAAACTATCCGCCCGGCACTGGCCGGGAGAGCGCATGCGGATGAATGGAAGCTGGGGTGTATCTCCATAAGATAGAGAGAATGTTCGACCCGCGGCGCACCCCGGCGGCCCGCACAGGAATAATTACAACAGCTCCCCGCCCCCGACCCCATACGGCCCGGAGGCCGGTTCGGGTCTTCACCCGGGGCGCCACAGGGCCATCCGGGCGCCGGTGGTCGCGCGCCCCATCTCCCCTTTTCGTATATTTGCTCCCTTCGCGGCGAATTCCAAGATTAATCTCCTGAGATCTATATGGCAAAAAGCCTGAGCATTCTCTTTGTTACCAGTGAAGTTGTACCGTTCGCAAAAACCGGGGGTCTTGCAGATGTCAGCAGCGCTCTCCCTCTGGCGCTGACCGAGCTCGGACACGACGTTCGTATCGTGGTTCCCAAGTATGGCACAGTCTCCGAGCGCCGCAACCGCATCCACGAGATCAAGCGGCTGAAGGATATTCCCATCACCGTCGCCGGCGAGGAGACGATGGCGACCGTCAAGAGCTCCCAGGTCGTCAACTCGCGCGCGAAGGTCCAGGTCTATCTGGTGACGAACGACAAGTACATGGAGCCGGTCAAGGGGATTTATCAGGACCCGCGCACCGGGAAGGATTTCCCGAACAACGACGAGCGCTTCATCTTCTTCCAGAAGGCAGTGCTCGAGACCTGCATCCGCCTGGGATGGCGTCCCGATGTGATCCATTGCAACGACTGGCAGACCGCGCTGATCCCCGCGTTTCTGAAGGAGCTCTACGCGAAAGACAACTTCTTCGCCCATACCCGGGTGGTCTTCACCATCCACAATCTCGCCTATCAGGGGATCTTCCCGGCCGAGACGTTCGAGAAGACCGGGCTGCCCGAGCATGCGTTCTCGGCAAGCGGACTGGAGGCATCCGGCAATGTGAACTTTATGAAGGGGGGCATCCTCTATGCCGATGCCGTCTCGACGGTCTCCCCGACCTATGCCAAGGAGATCCTCACCGCCGCCCATGGCAACGGTCTGGAAGGGGTGCTCAAGAAGAACAAGGAGAAGCTGTTCGGCATCATGAACGGCGTCGATACCGAGGTGTGGAATCCCGGCACCGACAAGCTGATTGATACAAAGTATACGCCGACGAGTCTTGAAGGAAAGTTCGAGAACAAGACGGCGCTGGTCAACAAGTTCAACATGGACGCCGACCTCGATGTGCCGGTGGTGGGGATGATCGCCAGGATGGTCGAGCAGAAGGGCTACGACCTGGTGATCGACGCGATCGAGGAGATGATGAAGCTCGGCGTGCAGCTGATCATCATGGGGGAAGGGGAGAAAAAGTATCAGACGGCGCTGGAGAAGGCAGCGCGCAAGCACAAGAACGTCGGGGTGAGGTTCGAGTACGACGAGGAGATGGCACATATGATCCAGGCCGGCGCCGACCTTCTGCTGATGCCCTCGCAGTTCGAGCCATGCGGCCTCAATCAGCTCTATGCGCTGGCGTACGGAACCGTTCCGGTGGTGCACAAGACGGGGGGTCTGGCCGACTCGATCACCGATTACAATCTGAAGAAGGGAACCGGCAACGGCTTCGTCTTCACGCAGTACACGGTCGAGGCGATGATCGAGGCGCTGCAGCGCGCCATCTCGCTCTATCGCGACGAGGAGCGCTGGGAAGGTCTGCTTCAGTCGATCATGGCCGAGGATAACTCCTGGAAGGCATCGGCCGAGCAGTACGTGGAGAAGATGTACAAGAAGGGATAATCAGGCGCGTCCCATCGGGCTAACCGCCCCGGCCGGCCGCCGGGGCGCCGGGCGTATCTCCCCCCTCGATTGCCGGCCGGCCGATCGGCGCGCGGCATAGTTATGTGAAACAGCTTTAACGCATGCGATATATCATTCAGCGACTCTCCTTTGTCTCGGTCATCCCGCTCCTGCTGGCCGGGATGCTTCTCGGGGGATGCAACGACGATCCCTCGACGATCGGCAGCAGCTACCTTCCACAGAATGTCGAGTTCCACTCCTATACGCTGAAGCCCGAGGATTTCAGCGTCCTCAGCGATGTCTCGGCCGCGGCCAACAGCACCGCCGAGGGGGGACTCAGCATCCTGGTGGGACGCGCCGCGCGCGGCACCGTGGCGCATGGGCTCATCGCCTTTACCACCGAATCCCCCCGGGTCTCCGGGCCGGCCGCGAAGCCGGTGGTGGGGGCGACCTTCTCGCTCCGCCCCCTCTCCTACCGCTTCGGCGATACCAACTCCCGGCAGCTGAAGTTCGATCTGGTGGTGCTCGACGAGATCTTCGCGGCCAACACCAAGTGGAGCAGCGCCCTCGACGCGCGGATCATGGCCGCGCCATCGCTCGGCACATGCAACGTTCCGACCTACAACGACAGCACGCCGGTCACCTTCACGCTCGATCCGGCGGCCACGCAGAAGTTCCTGCAGGAATATTTCCGCTACGACACGACCATCAGCGGCACGCAGACGCTCCGGGAGTTCCGAACGCTGAAGACGCTCGCCCTGCGGGCCACCGACAGCACCGGGCTTGTCGTCGGGTTCCTGGGGGCCGTCGGCGGCAACGATTCGCTGCTGCCGACGATGAGCATCACGACCGCCGATACCACCGTGCAGCTCCGCGCCGGAACCACCAGCTGGATCGCCACGAACGACATCCAGAAGACGACCGACCAGATCGTGCTGGCCGCCGGAGTCCCGGTCCGCTCGCTGATCCGGCTGAACATCGACTCGATCCCGGCCGGGGCGACGATCCATCAGGCGGAGCTGGTGATGCATATCGACGAGGCCAACTCCATCACCGGCACAAGCGGCGTCACAAGCTATCTGATGGGATACGTCGGCACCGACAGCTCGCTTGCGGCGAACTCCTATCTGAAGTCGGGGATCGGAAGGATCATCATCGGCACCCGCTCGGTGGTCGACTCGACGCGATTCGGGGACATGTTCAGCTTCACCGGCCTTGGCCCGGTGATCAGCGCATGGCTTCTGAACCGCCGCCAGTCGACGCTCGGCTACCGGAACAACGGCATCATCCTCGCCTTCAACAGGAGCGGATCGAGATCCTATCAGGAGACGACGACGACCGATCGTATCGCCTTCCATGGCCCGAATGCATCCGATCCGGCCCTCCGCCCATCGCTCACTATCACTTACTCGGTCCAGGCTGATGCGAAATAGACTATCTCCCGCCTCTCTTCTCTGCATGGGGCTTCTGGCCGTGGCGATCGCGACGCCGGGAGCCGCCCAGACCAGCGGAGGAAGCACCTACTCGATCTTCAATATCGGCGACCTGCGCATCTTCTCGACGGCGGCGGCGGCGGCGCGCGGCGGAATCGAGGCATCGGTGCCGAGCCCGTCGACAATCAACTCGATCAACCCGGCGGCCTGGAGCGATATCCGTCTGGTGACGCTGCAGGCATCGATGAACTTCGAGCAGTACCAGGTGAGCGACCCCACGGGGAAGATCTCCCAGAACAGCAGCAGGCTTCAGGACTTCAGCGTCGCCTTCCCCTACTCCGAACAGTACGGCGGAGCGATCGCCTTCAGCATCCATCCCTATTCCACGGTGAACTACCGGACGCAGGTCAAGCGCGATGTGCAGCTGGCCGACTCGACCACCACCGCGCGCGTCGACTACACCGGGCAGGGGGGCATCTCGGAGGTTACCGGCGGGGCCTCGTTCCGTCCGGTGGAGTGGCTGACGCTGGGGGCCGCCGGAAGCGCCTTCTTCGGCTCGATACACTCCGAAAGCCAGGTCTCGTTCCCCTCGGCGACGCTGAACCCGGCGAGCTACCAGACCAGCGACCTGTTCGTCGGCTGGGGCTTTCGCGGCGGATTCCATATCGATCCGGTGGAGAACCTGCGGATCGGCGGGGCGTTCGAGAGCGGCAGCAACCTCACCCACGAGCGCATCGCCAGCTCGATCTACTCCGAGGCCGATACCACGCTGATCGACACCTCGTCGCAGACCGAGACCACCTTCAAGCTGCCATCGCGCGTGACGGTGGGGGGCTCCTATATCATAGGACGCAACATGGTCTCGCTCGAAGGGAGCATGCAGAGCTGGGGAACCGAACAGTTCACCACCTCGCGCCCGGCCTCGCGCGTGGCCGTCGGCTACGACTATCTGCCGAGCGGCTCGGTCAACGCAAGCGGGCTGGAGCGATGGACGTTCCGGCTGGGGGGCTACTACGAGAACACCTACTACCAGCTCGAGAACGGCACCGGCATCAACCAGATGGGGGTGACGCTCGGCGCGCGCTATCCGCTGGGGGGATCGGCCAACGGTCTCGGCGCCGGAACGGCGTTCGATGTCGCCATCGAGCTTGGTCAGCGCGGCACCACCGACAACAATCTCACCAAGGAGATGTTCGGTAAACTGTCGCTCGAGCTCTCGGTGAGCGAGCTCTGGTTCGTGCGCGCCAGACGATGAACGTCTCCGGACATTTCTTCCATACGCTTATCCCTACCCACGATGCTGGTTGGTTTCGGTTACGACATTCATAGGCTTCAGGCCGGGCTGCCGATGCGGCTCGGCGGCGTGGATATCCCCACCGCGGAATCGGGGCCGGTGGCGCACTCCGACGGCGATGTGGTGCTGCATGCCCTCTGCGACGCGCTGCTCGGCGCGCTGGCGCTCGGCGATATCGGCCGGCACTTTCCCGATACCGATCCGGCCTACCGGGGGATCAACTCCCTGGCGCTGCTCCGGCATGTGGTGGCGATGGTGGCCGCGCATGGGCACCGGCCACGCAACGTCGACTGCATGCTGATCCTCGAGCGGCCGAAGATCGCCCCGTACCGCGAGCCGATGCGGCATGCGATCGCCGATGCCCTTGGGCTTCCCGTCGAACGGGTCTCGGTCAAGGCGACGACCAACGAAGGTCTCGGGCCGATCGGGGCCGGCGAGGGAGCCGCCGCCTACTGCGTGGTGACCGTCGAGGAGATCGCCTAGAGCGCTCCGGCGACGGCCCGCTCCATCGTACCGCAAATCATCCTTCATAAGTATCCCAGAACGGTCATGAGAACCAGCATTCTCCCCGCACGACGCGCCGTCTGCATCTGCTTATGAACGAGAGCTATTCAACCACACGACCGATCCCGGCAGCCACCATGGCGTGGCTCCTCCGCCTGGCCCGGCTGGGAGCGATGCTCCTGCCGCTGCTGCTGGCCGGCCTTCCCCTGCATGGGCAGACCCTCTCCCCCGGGAACTCCTCGTCGACGGAAAGGCTTCTGGAGGACAGGCTCTACAGGATCGCGCGGGGATATATCGGTATCCGCCACGAAGGGGATATCGCCACGCTCACCCTCTACAACGACACGCTCAGCACCGTAAGCCAGTCGATCACCCAGTATCAGGGCCTTGTCCCGATCGATCTGATCGCTCCCCCCTCGACGATCCTTCCGGGAAACCGGGCTATCCTTCTTGCCACTACCGGCGGCCAGGCACGGCTCTTCTTTCTTACCATCGACTCGATAGCCACCATCGCCCCGCTCTGGGAGAGCGAGCTGCCGCCGCTGCGGCGGATCGTCGCGGTGGATGATTTCGACCGGGATGGCAGCGCCGAAAGCGCCATCGTCGGTGACTCGGCCTTCTGCGTGGTCGGCCTCGACGGCAGGATGCGCTTTGCACAGCGCGGCAACTTCCTCGACGCGCTCCTCTATCGTCGCGGCGACTCGGTGCGATTCATCACCGCCCGGCGCGTGGCGGGAGGAGTGATCACACTCTCGCTCGTCGATCCCCGGGATGGCGCCACCATCGCCTCGCGCCAGATCCCCGGCAACCAGATCGCGCTGATGGGGCTGGTCCCGTCGTCGCGCGGCGAGCTGCTCGGGGTGGCTACGATCGGCTCCCAGGCACAGGGCTACCTCTTCGACCCGGGGGCGGGCCTCCCCCCTCCCGACCGGTTCGCGCTGCGGGGCTCGCTCCCGATCGCGTTTCTTTCCTATCGAGGTGATGCCGGGCTGACGCCAGCGGTGCTCCTCAACACCTATCCGGCGCCGACGCTGCTGCCGCTGCTGGGGGACCAGCCGGGGCTGACGATCGAGTATCCGCTGCACGACGGAATTCGCGGCGCGGTGGTGGCCGACCGTCATCTTGCGCTGCTCGGGTGCGACAGCCTCGCGCTCTACGATCTCTCGATGCAGCTGGTCGGGACGCTCCCGTCGGTCTGCACTCCCGATCTGTCGATCGCCACGATCGACCAGGAGCGGCTGCTGATCGCCTCGGCGGCCGGATCGCGCGTGGTGCGGGTGCCGGAGCCCTCCTCCCGATGGATCTAGCGCTACTGGTTCCCGGCGGCGCTGGGGCTTGCCGGCCTTATCGTGATCGTGGCGGCCGTGATCGCGCTGCGGCGCTACCGGTTCGTGCGGACGATCTACGACAACCTGGTCACCGTGCCGAGCTCGCACGGGGTGATCGTGATCTCCCCGGCGCAGCGGGTACGGCAGATCAACCAGTCGGCGCGGCGGATGCTCGACATCAGCCACTATATCCCCTTCGGACGGCATATCAGCGACTATCTGGTGGCCGACGAGCTGCGGACGGTGCTTGCGCATCTCCGGCGGCTGTTCAGCGAAGGGGAAGCGTTCGAGATGAGCATCACGGTCGGCATCGGCGGATCGCCACGGGCACTCAACTTCCGCGGGCGCCCCATCGTCGGCCGCTACGGCTTCACCGCCGGCTACCTGATGCTGGTGGAGGATGTGACGCAGACGCTCGAGCGGGAGCGCCTGGTCAACTGGGCATCGGTGGCACACCATATCGCCCATGAGATGAAGACGCCGCTCAGCACCGTGACGATGACCGCCGAGCTTCTGCACGACAGGCTGAACGGACGCGCGGCCGACGCCGAGCACGCCCGAGCCACCGGGCGGATCATCAAGCAGGCGGTGAGGCTCCGCGGGATCGTCGACGATCTGCTGACGATCGCCCGCACCGAGGCGCTGCAGAAGGTCCCCACCGACATGGCGATCCTCTTCAAGTCGCTGACCCACGATTATGGCGACACGCTTCAGGGCTCGGTGAATATCCATCTGGAGATCACCGGCTCGGACTTCCACTGCATGCTCGACGTCGGTCAGTTCATCGTCGCCATCCGGAACCTGCTCGACAACGCATGGCAGGCGATCGGCAGCCGCGAGGGAGGGGTGATCGAAGTGAAACTGCGCGAGAGCGCCAACTCGATATTTCTGTCGATCGAGGACAACGGCATCGGGATGAGCCCGTCGACGCTGGCGAAGCTCTTTCAGCCGTTCTATACCGAGCGCCAGGGAGGCTCCGGGATCGGCACGGTGATCATCAAGCGGGTGATCGAGGGGCACGGCGGAGCGATCAGCGTGGAGAGCGAGCGTGGGCGGGGAACGAAGTTTCTGATTACTTTGCCCCGGACGTAGCGTAACATCGTGCATCGGCCCCATCAACCGGAGCGGATCGATCGTCATTCGATATATCCCGGCGAAGGGAACTTCCGTCGGGATCGCTACAACACGATGATCAACATATGTACTAGCCAGTCAGGATCATGAACTTTCAGAAGCTCACGCTCAAGGCACAGGAAGCGCTTCAGACGGCGCAGGAGATCGCCGGCGGCTATTCCAACCAGCAGATCGAGCCGATCCACATCCTCGCGGCGCTGCTGCAGGATGCGGCCGGGATCGTCCCGCCGATGCTGATGAAGATCGGCGCGAACGTCAACTACATGAAGGTGAAGGTCAACGAGTCGATCGAATCGCTCCCGAAGATCTCGGGGGCGGGGCTCGGCAACCAGTATCTGTCGCAGAACAGCTCGCGGATGCTCGAGACGGCGCTGAAGGAAGCGACCGCGATGGGGGACGAATATGTCTCGACCGAGCATGTTCTGCTCGCGATGAGCGAGGATACCGGCACCCCGGCCGGGGCGCTGCTGCGCGATCAGGGAGCGACGAAAACCGCCATCACCAAGGCGCTCCGCGAGGTCCGCGGCTCGCAGCGGGTGACCGACCAGAACCCCGAGGACAAATATCAGGCGCTCACGCGATACGGACGGAACCTGAACGATCTGGCGCGCAAGGGGAAGATGGACCCGGTGATAGGCCGCGAGGAGGAGATCCGCCGGGTGATGCAGGTGCTGATGCGCCGCACCAAGAACAACCCGGTGCTGATCGGCGAGCCGGGAGTCGGCAAGACCGCCATCGCCGAGGGAATCGCCATCAGGATCGTGCAGGGGGACGTCCCGGAAGGGCTTCGCACCAAGCAGATCGTCGCGCTCGACATGGGGGCGCTGGTGGCCGGCACGAGCTTCCGAGGACAGTTCGAGGAGCGGCTGAAGGCGATCGTTCAGGAGGTCTCCGACTCCAACGGCGAGATCATCCTCTTCATCGATGAGCTGCATACGCTCGTCGGCGCCGGCGCCGCGCAGGGCTCGGTGGACGCGGCCAATATCCTGAAGCCGGCGCTTGCGCGCGGCGAGCTCAGGACCATCGGCGCGACCACGCTCGACGAATATCGGAAGTACATCGAAAAGGACGCGGCGCTGGAGCGGCGGTTCCAGCCGGTGCTGGTGGCCGAGCCGACGCCGGAGGATACCATCTCGATCCTGCGCGGCCTGAAGGAGCGTTACGAAGTGCACCATGGCGTCAGGATCACCGACGGCGCCATCGTGGCCGCGTCGCAGCTCTCCGACCGCTACATCAGCGACAGGTTCCTCCCCGACAAGGCGATCGATCTGGTCGATGAGGCGGCCTCACGCCTGCGGATCGAGATCGACTCGATGCCGGAGGAGCTCGACTCGATCGACCGGCGGATACGGACGCTGGAGATCGAGCGCGAGGCGCTCCGCCGCGAGCTCAACAACGCCTGACGATCTCCGCCGGGCCGCCATGCGGCGCCGAAGCGGAGGTTCTCCACTGTGATGGCACGACCCTCTCCTGTTCCGCCGGCCAGCGCCGATACCGGACGGGCGAGGGTCGTGCACGTTAATCCCCTCCCCCGGCCCGCTCGCCGGAAGGAGATATCCGCCGCCGCCGAAATGCCCGCTGCAATCAATGAGGAGAGTTCTATATTTGGCGAAGATCTGCCGGAGGAATTTCGCGGCGCAGGAATCCATGTCCTCTTCTCATCCAATGTCCATGCTCACATCCACACGGTCCGTTTCGTTTGCGCGCGCGCTCGTTCTGCCGGCCGTGCTGCTGGGGCTTGCGATGCTCTCGCCGGGATGCAGCAACCGCAATATCAGCGCTCCCCCGCCACCGATGCAGGAGCCCGAGGCAGCCTCCCACGAAACGATTCCACAGACCGATACATCGGCGATCGAGCCGACGCTCGGAGAACAGCTCGGCCGGCTCGACGCACTGATGCGCACCGCCACCGGCGACAGCCTGGCGAAGCTTCAGGCCGAATACGACCGGCTGCTCCGGAGGGGAAACGGCGGGGCGATCCAGACCGGCGGAGACGACCCGCAGCAGGCCGGCGGATCGGACATCCTCGACACGACGACGCCCCATGCGATGGCGCCGCAGGTCACCAACCTCGATACGATGGCATCGGGTCCGACGCCGCAGTTGAAGGGGCTCCGCCCGAGCGAGATACGCTTCGCCAACGGACAGAGCACCCCGGCAACCCCGCGCAGAGCGGCGGCATCGGCCACCGGCAGCGGCGGGAAGCCATCGGCCACCGCCGGGCGTGCGTCGCGTTCAGCACCGCAGATCATCACGCCATCGCGCCCCGTGATCGCCGGCAGCACGACGAACGCCGAGCGCCAGAAGAAGCTGGTGGACGGGCTCGCGGCGGTGCGCGCCGGCAACTATGCCAAGGCGGTTCAGGATCTTCCATCGGCGCTGGATGGCGCCCTTGACGGCAGCAGACGGACCGAGGCGCAGTACTCCTATGCCCTCTCGCTTGAGAAGACCGGCAACCTCACCAAGGCCGCCGAGCACTACCTGAAGGCATCGCGCGCCGACGAGGGGCTCGGCCATAAATCGTATATCTCCTACTGCCGCGTCCTGGCCCAGAGCGGGCAGCGCGACCGCGCCAGAAAGCTCCTCGCGGAGTTCATCCAGAAGCATCCCAAGAGCACGCAGGTCGTCGGCGCACGTCAGCTCCTGCAGACGATCTAGAGCCGAACAATCCAATGTGCTCCGCGCTGATGATCGGCCGACACCGTCGATCGCCGTTGGCTCATCATCCTCTCCCCCGGCCGGTGCTCCCTCCACGCGCTCGCCGGTCATGGCCCCGAGCGCAGCCGACGGACGCCGCGACCGGATCGAAAACCACCCTCCGTTAAACCCGAGAAAGGACTTGCGAATCTACGCGCTGGCGAATACGTTACGCACCGTGGTCATGGTGCGCCGGCGGGCGGAGCTGGAGCCAATCGCGCAATTCATCCGCATTCGAGTCACCTTACGGGGATCGAGCCATGAGATCATCACATCTATTGCTTCCCATCGTCTGTCTGGCAGCCGCATCAGCACCGCTGCTGGCACAGGAAACGGCCGATCGTGCTCTTCAATGCAACGGCAGAACGGACTATCTGGCGACGACATCGCTTCTGGCAACCACCAACGACTTCACCGTCGAGGCATGGATCAATCCGCTCGACCCTCACCAGATCGATCCGGAGTCGACATCCGGAATGGGGGGACTCGAAGGAGAGCACTATGTGATCTATCCCTCGCATGGACTTCACAGCTGGAGTCAGGGGCATGCCGGAGTCGGCATATCGGCGGGGACCAACGGGGTCAGCGTCTACGAGCATGCCGCCGATCATATACCGGCAACGCTCGTCTATGAGGGGGAGATCAGGGGATGGACTCATATCGCGGTGGTCTATCGCGATCGCCAGCCGAGCCTGTATATCAACGGGGTGCTGGTGCGGACGGGATTGAAGAGCACGCAGCAGTTCGTGCATCCGTGCGCCGGGGAGAACGCGAAGCCGGGACGCAACCTCGGCGGGATCGGCGGCGGATACTACGGCTATTTCCATGGCGCCATCGACAACGTCAGGATCTGGGACCAGCCGCTTTCCGGACAGGAGATCCGCGCGATGATGCGGAAGAACCCGGGCGCCTCCCCGCATCTGGTGCTGAACTACGATATGAACCGCGAGGGGGAGGGCGCGGGGCTGGAGCTGAAGGATCGCACGGGGCAGTCGGCGCAGGACGCAGCCACCTTCGGCACGACCAGCACGCCGGTGTTCGCGCCGCACGAGAGCACGCCGCTCGCCGCCGCCCCGGCATTCACATCGGCCGGCGAGGGCGCGGGAGATGCGGCGGCAGCAGGCATGGCCGCCATCGGGAATGATCAGGTCGCCGCGGGGGACGCGGCACCGAAGCAGGATGCCGGGGCCTCCGCCCGGGGGGCCGGGGCACGACTCGAGGATGCACGGCCGAATCCTTTCTCCGAGAGAACGACGATCGCCTACTCGATTCCCTCGGCCGGCGCCGTGCGGATCGAGCTGTTCGATGCCGCAGGGCGCAGGATCGGAACGCTGGTCGATGGGGAGCAGAGCGCGGGGAGCCACGAGGTTGCGGTGGATGGATCGGCGTTCGGCGCCAGCGGCACCTACCTCTACAGGATGACCTGGAACGGAGCGGCGATCACAAAAACGATACGGGTGGTCCGCTAACGGCACGGCGACGAGGAATGTATATACTGACGGCCACGGCGAATATTTTTCCGTGGCCGTCTCCGTTGGAGCCATCACCGAAATCCGGCGCTCGACGCCACCACGGCATGCCACGCGAACACCACCCCATCGTCCGGGTCCGGCCGGAGTCAAGCTCAGGCCCGGCGACCTGATCGTTATCCCCGCATCTCCCGCTCGACCAGCGCATGCAGAAACGCGACGCTGCGAAGCGCGATGCTCTCCTCCCGCGCCCGCCCCTTCCGCGCCTCCCCCTGAAGCTTCGCATAGACCATCCGCTGCAGCGCATTGACCAGCGCGCGATAATCCTCGGCCGGCTGAAAATTCCGGTAATGGAATTTCCTGAGCGCATCCATCTTCTGCGCGGCGAAGTCGTGGTCGCCCCCACCCACGGCCAGCAGAATCTCCATCACCCGGAGATGAAATTCATGCTCGGGAAAATCCTGATACGACGGCGTCGCATAGAACCGCCCCAGCTCGTTGTTGAACGCGTCGCGGTCGTCCGCCGCGAACGCCAGCCACGCGGCGGCCACATGCAGCAGCAGCGCGAACCGGTTCTCCGCCGGCGCATCCCTCATCTTCCTGAACATGGCGACGGCGCGCGCGCGCTCGCCGGTGAAGAGATAGTAGAGGAAATACTGGAAATGGAAATCGAAGATCTCCAGCGATCCCCCCATGCCGATCTTCTCGGCGATGATCCCATAGTAGGGCTCCGGGCTCTCCTCGACGATATAGGTGCAGAGGAAATGCGCGTAGTTGTTGTAGGCCAGCGTGATCGTATAGGCGTCGCTCGACTCGCGGTGGCGCTCGGCGTTGTCGCGGATGGCGCGCGCCACATCGAGCGCCTCCGGGACGCTGAAATCGTGCTGGGTGTAGTAGATATACAGGCAGTAGAGCGAGTTGTTGATCAGCACGGGATGGCCGAGCTTCCGGGAGCGATCGAGCATCTCCCGCAGCTCCGCGACGCTCGCCAGACGCTCGCCGGTGCGCTTCTTTTCGAGCTTCAGCATCTGGAGGATCAGCGGCGTATCGATCGCGTTGTACTCCTTCAGCAGCCCCGAGTTCAGGTTGATCTTCTCGACCAGCTCCGCCAGCCATTTGGTATCCCCCGAGTGATAGCAGATGCGCACCCCCTCATGGTAGAGCGTATCGAGCACCGCGTACATCTCCCGCCGCAGATACTCCTTCTCAAGGCTCAGGAACTGCTTTTTGGCCTCCCGTACCAGACCACGAAACAGAAGCTGCCGGATCAGAATAATCGGATCGTAGGGATTGCGCTGCGCCTGGCTGAGCATCTCGTAGAGCGCGTCGATCGCCTGCGACTGCGATTTGTTGTAGGTGGCCGCGGTGATGCCATGCCGTGCGATGAACTCCTCTTTGGTGACCGTGGGATCGGCGATCGCATCGGCGATCATCCTGGAGAGAACCGTCGTGCGGGGCTCGTGGATGCCAAGAAGATGCTCCCGTTCATCGTCGGCAAGCCGTCCGATGATATCGTGTAATGCCTGCATAGCGGGGTAAAAAGTCGGCCGAATTGTCCCTATCACGCGCCCGGCCGATTGGCGAAGTTTGTACATGAATCGAACGAGACTCCGACATCCAACCGAACGGCGCTCACCGCGGAGGCCGCGCCGGTGTCTCGAGGGGCCGGATAATCCGGCCAACATACAACCTGGCATACAACCTACATCGGGATCATAATAATCATGCAGAAACATCTCTGGTTCGCTCTGACGGCGCTCTGCGCGCTCCTGGCTTTCACCGGCACCGCTCACGCGCAGTTCGAGACCGGCGGCGTCTATCTCGGACCCCATATCGGCATCGGATCGGTCGGCGGGACGGTGGCGTTCGGCGGCGACATCGAGTATGGCATCACCAGGCCGGGCGAGGCGGGCTCCGGACGGATCAGCATCGGCGGCACCCTCGATTACTGGAGCCGGAGCGATACGTACTACAACTATACCTGGGTTCCGGTCGGCATCTTCGGCGCCTATCACTTCAGCCTCTCCAACCGCAAGCTCGATCCGTATCTCGGGCTCGGACTCGGCTACGAGATCGTCACCTCGAGCTGGAAGAACGGCGACAACACGACCAGCTCGTCGGCGAGCTACAACAGCGGCACCTATCTCAACCTCGTGGCGGGCTTCCGCTACTTCGTCTCCCCCGGCTTCGCACTGCAGGCCCGCGCGGGCCTCGGCGCATCGCTCCTCTCGGTGGGGATCAACTTTGCTCTCTAATCGTTCATGTGTGTGTGAATGATGATTGGGGGAGCGCCGGTTACGCATGCCGGCGCTCTTTTTTTTATTCCCCCTCGCCCCTCTCTCCACCCCCGGTCCCGCTCCAGCCGCACGGCTCCCTCCATCTGAACTTATTCCGTATTATCGTCCCCCCATAGCCGTTCCCGGCGGGATTATCCCGCGGGGCGGCGCTATCAACAGGACAACAACCCAACGCGCGATATGGCCGGACGAATCATCCCTACCAATGGCGTCGAGCTCTGGTGCGAGACGCTGGGCAACCCCGCCGACCCGGCGATCCTTCTGATGATGGGCAACAGCGCGCCGGCGCTGATGTGGCCCGATGCGTTCTGCGATATGCTCGTCCGGGGAGGACGCTATGTGATCAGGTTCGACCAGCGCGATACGGGACTTTCGAGCTACATGGACTTCGAGCGGAACCCGTACGATCTTCTCGATCTCCTTGCCGATGCGGTGGGGCTGCTCGGCGCGCTCGGCATGGAACGGGCGCATATCGTCGGGCTCTCCCAGGGAGGGATGCTCGCCTATCGCATGGCGGCCCTCCACCCCGACCATGTGCTGAGCCTCACGGCGCTCCATGCCTCGCATGATCTTGCCCCGAAGGCCGATGCCTTTGCCGGCCTCGCCCCGCGCGACGGAGCTCTGCCGCAGCCCGACCCGGCGTTCATCGCGGGGGTGATCGCCATCAACGCGCAGCCGGCCGCGAACGAGGATGACGCCGTGACCCAGCTGGTGGAGAATTTCCGGCTCGCCAAGGGACCCCGCTCCCCATTCGATGAAGGGTTCTGGCGCGCGCTTATGGGACGGATGGTGGAGCTTCCCCGGCTGCGGCCGGACGGACTGACGGCGAAGGTGGCGAACCACGGGAACCATGCGCGCGCGCAGGCCGCATCCCCCACGATTCCCCATCATGAACTGGCAAGCATCGCCGCGCCGACGCTGATCATTCATGGTGCCGACGACCCGATCTTCCCCCCCGCCCACGCCGAAGCGGCCGCCGGGACGATCGCCGGCGCCCGGCTTCTGATGATCGCGGATATGGGGCATGCCCTGGACCCGGCCTTCTTCGAGCCCGTCGCCGAGGCGATCCTGGCGCATACCGGGACAGCGGAGAAGCAGTCCGCATAAGCGTCCGCGATATCCATCCACCCTTTTCTCCGGAGCCCGTCATGCGGCATCGCCCGATATCACGGATCATCGCCAGGCTCGACGCCCACCACCGGCTGGCGATCGCCGGGACCATCGCCCTCGGGGTTTTCCTGATCGCGCGCGATCGTCTCCAGACGCCCGCGTCGGTCGTGATCACCTGGGATGCCTACGCGCTCGCCACCCTTGCGATGGCCTGGACCAGCATCGTCCTGGAGCATCCACGCGAGCTGCGGCGAAACACATCGCTGCAGGACTCGGGCCGGACGGCGATCTTCGTGCTCCTGCTGCTGGCAGCGGTGGCGAGCATCTTCTCGGTGGTGCTGCTTCTGGGTCCGGCCAGGAACAGCTCGGATGGATGGGCCCCCCTGCATATCGTCCTGGGATTTCTGGCCGTGGCCTGCTCATGGACGCTCGTCCATACGATCTTCACGCTCCACTACGCCCATCGCTTCTACGGTCCCGGCGACGCCGGCACGGAAACAAAGCACGCCGGCGGTCTGGACTTTCCTGAAACCGAGGAGCCTGACTATCTCGACTTCGCCTACTTCTCCTTCGTGATCGGCATGACCTCGCAGGTCTCCGACGTGCAGATCACCTCCCGGCCGATGCGTCGCCTCGGGCTTCTGCACGGGGTGATCTCCTTCGGCTTCAACACGATGGTGCTCGCCCTCGGGATCAACGTTCTGTCGGGACTGCTGTAGCGCCCGATCGACCAGGCCGCAATCGGGGCATCAGCCAACAATTGTCGCACTCTGAACGGAGTCTTCCGCTGTATCTTCGGGATCATGAAGACCTCTCCGATAGACATCGACCCGGCACTGATCTCTCCACGTTCGATAGCCGTTCTCCAGCTCGGGAAGCTGGGAGACACCATCCTGACCACCCCGCTGTTCAACGCGCTGAAGCGACTCTATCCCGAGGCGAAGCTTACCGTCATCGGCGCTCCCGACGCCATGCCGCTGGCCCGCACCAACCGCAGCGTCGATGGGATCATCGAGGCACCACGCGGCTTCCGGCAGATACCGACGCTCGCAGGCCGCCTGCGCACGGCGCGCTTCGATCTGTATATCGATATCAAGGATCACAGGTCGACCACATCGAAACTGGTGGCGGAGCTTGTCCATGCCACGGCGATCATATGCCACCCGCTGAACGCGCCGCACAACGCGGCGACGCTGGCGCTTCCCACGGCCGATGCTCCCGGGCATTACGTCGATGGGGCGCTCGCTCCGCTGAAGGCGCTGGCGCCGGAGAGACGATTCCCTCGGCGTCCGACGATCGATATCCCGGTCGAGGCATATCGCGCCGTGGATGGACAGTTGAATCCGGGGGCGAACGGGGAGATCGCCATCAATATCTCGGCCGGCGATCAGTCGCGCTACTGGGAGCCGGCCAAATGGCGCCAGCTGATCGGCGAGCTCGCCCGGCGGTACAGCGTCGCGCTCCTCTCGGCTCCGGCCGACCGCGCACTCGCCGACGAGATCTGCACGATGCGCCTGGAGGCGCGGCCGGTGCGCACCCAGAGCATCCTGGAGGCTGCCGCAGTGGTGGAGCGCTCGATCGCCGTGATCAGCCCCGACACATCGATCGTCCATCTGGCCTCGGCATTCGACAAGCCATGCGTGGGACTCTACCCGTCGAGTCCCGACAACGCACGGGCGTTCGCCCCGCTGTCGGCGCGCAGCACGATGGTGATGGCGCCGGAGGCCGGAACGTTCCAGGGGATCACCGTCGGACAGGTCATCGATGCCTTCGAGGAGATCATGAGGTAGATATGGCGGGGGCCGGAGTACCAGCCTGATCGCAGCGATGGTTGTTCCACCGGCGCCTCACCCCACACAGCAAGGGCCGGAGTAGAACTCCGGCCCGGCGATCGCAGATATTACGCGAACCATTGCAGAGCCTATTATCCATGCAGCCATCCACCGCATCGACGAGTGCCGGCATGCGGATTATCATCCTCCCAGCCACGCCACCGACGGGGCTGGCGCGGAGTTCCACCGCAGTACCATCGAGCCTGATACGGCAGGGGCCGGAGTAAAACTCCGGCCCGGCAATCGTAGCATCATAGCAATTACACGAACGACCATCACGCTATTTCCACGGCATTAATCCGGCCCGGCAATCGCAGATATTACCCGAACCACCGCAGCCAGCTCGGGATATAGATATAACAAGGGCCGCAGAGCAATCCCTGACCACAGAACTCGCGATGATTATCAGGCTCCCAACCACCACACCAACAGCGGCTGGCGCGGAGTTCCACTACAGGAACATCGAGCCTGATATGACAAGGGCCGGAGTAAAACTCCGGCCCGACAATCGTAGCATCATAGCAATTACACGCACGAACCATCACAGCCACCCACCGCTGACGTGGGGCTCTGCGTCCAGGGTTCCCGGCGATCAGAAATCGTAGCCCAGCGAGAAGTAATATTTCGGCTTGCTCCAGACATCGAGGTTGTAGCTCCAGGCCACATCCATCCGCACCGGCATCCCGAAGAAGTAGGCGCGAACGCCGATGCCGGTGCCGAGCAGCAGATCGTCGGTGACGGTGGTGCCGGCGCTGTTGGTCTTCGCCAGATGAAACTTATCCTCCCACGCCGATCCGGCATCGGCGAACGCCACGCCGGAGACATACTGCAGCAGCCCGGCGAGCGGCCCGCTGACCATCGGCAGCAGAGGGAAGCGGAGCTCGACGTTGCTCAGGAAATATTTCGAGCCGAACTGTTCGCTATAGAGATAGCCGCGCAGCGGATACCCCGGCGTCACATAGATGAAATCCTCGGCGTTCTCGATCGGCAGCTTGTTATCCTTCACCTCGTAGCCCAGCCAGTTCTCGACGCCGCCGATGAAGAACTTCTGCGGGTTCGGCCCGAAGCTGGCCCCGCCGGAGATGCGGGCGCCGACGCTGTACTCGCCGTACTTGTCCAGCGGGAAGTAATGCCGGAAATCCCCGAGCAGCGTATAGAAGCCGACGCCGCCGGAGCCGAACTTCGGGCTTGCCATCACCGTGGTCGTGTAGCGCGATCCGCTGGCGGGGCTGAACGCCCACATCCGGGAGTCGTCGTACACGTAGCTGACGTTCGGCACCACCACGAAGCGCGACTGCGGCACGACGTGGCTGTCGGCCACCGGCTCGCGCGAGACGTTCATCAGGCTAACGCCCAGATCGAGCCGGCTGAACCTGTCGAACGGATTCGAGGCATGGCCGGTGATCCCATACTGCCGGAAGCGGGCATAGTCGTCGTTCCCCTCGGCGTCGGTCACCCCGAAGAATCGCGACGAGTGGAAGACATCGATCCCGTAGTCGATCCGCTTCGGCAGATACGCGTAGCTGACCAGGAAGTCGCTGTTCTTCAGATCGAGCAGCAGGCTGGTGCCGACGTAGATCTGATGATCCCCCAGCATATCGCTGAAGAGCATCTGGGTCACCCCCTGCACTCCGTAGAAGGAGCTGTAGTTGCCGGTGGCCTGGATCAGATCGGCCGTGAACTTCACCTTGTAATCCTTCACCGCGAAATCCCCCTCCTCGGTCCGCGCATCGGCCGGGGTCTCCAGCGCCGGCGGCTCCGATGCGCGCGGCGCCAGCGGCCGGGCCGCCGGATCATCCACGAGCCCTCCCGCCGGGACCGCATCGGCCAGATCGATCTTCACATCGCCATACCCCTCCACCGGCGTCGCCGCCGTCACCGGCGACGTCCCGGCGCTATCCCCCAGATCGGCGATCGCCATGCTCCGCTTCAGAAACGTTGTCGGCTCGAGCGTATCGCCATCGATACGGCTGCTGAAGGGCATCCGCATCAGAAAGACATCCTGTCCGCCGCCGTTCTGCGCGGTGAAGGCGAGCACATTGCCATCGCGCGTCAGCGAGAGCTGCTCGATCCCGCTGATCGAATTGGTCAGCGGATGCTCTCCCCCTCCGGCCGAGTCGCGCATATAGATATTGTTGATCCCGTTGCGGTCGGAGATATAGAGCAGCCTGCCGCCGGGAGCGGGCGTCGGAGAGGTCTCGAAGATCTCATCGCTCGATGTGACCCGCCCCAGCGCGCGGCTCTCGACATCGATCGTATAGATATCGCGCGCGTGATACTCGTAGTTCCAGATCAGCAGGCTGGCGCTGCTGGCCTCCCCGACCGGATTGTCGCGGCGGTCGGAAAGGAAGTAGATCGTCCTGCTGTCGGGACTCCAGTTGGGCTCCAGATCGCTGTACAGATCGTCGGTCAGGTTGATCAGCTCCTTCGATGCGATATCGTAGATGTAGATATCCGACCTGTCCCCCCGGATTCCCTGAAACGCCAGGCGCCTCCCGTCGGGCGACCAGTCGACCGAGTAGATGCCGTCGAGATCGAACTGCAGGCGCTCCTGATCGCCGCTCTCGACATCGATCATATAGATCGCGTCGTAGCCCTTGGACTTCACCGACAGGGCGATCTTTCTGCTGTCGTCGGACCAGGCGATCGCCGGCGTGATCAGGTGCAGCTCCTCGAAGTCGACGTTCTCCTCTCCCCGCACGATCCGCTCGATGTTCCTCGGGTTGTTGACGTCGAGCACGAACACCGAGCGATAGCCGTCGCGGTCGGAGATATAGGCGAGCTTGTCGCCGTTGGGGGAGAGCGACGGAGAGGTATTGAAATACGACCCATCCTTCTTGTGATCGGTGAGCCTCAGCGCGAAATCGATGGGGCGTTTCCGGTCGGCCACATCGGGCCAGTAGATCTTCTTCAGATCGTAGAGCCACTGCTCGGAGAACTCATCGAGATCCTTGCCGAAGGCCCCCTTGAAGGCGGCGTTGAGGCTGCCGGAGGACTTGGCGCGGTTGAGCAGCTCGCCGATCTTCTCGCGCCCGTAGGTCTGCTCCACATACCAGTAGAACGCCTGCCCGCCCCGGTAGGCATAGTAGCCGTCGAGCCACTTCAGCGGCGGGAGGTAGTCGCCGATCACCGCATCGCGGATGAACATATCGGTCTCGATATCGTATCCCCCCTGCGACTCGAACTCCGCCAGCCCCTCGTTCATCCAGATCGGGAGCATGAACTCGATGTTGTTGGAGATAAGCGACTGGAGCGATCCGCCGAGGAACTTGTCGTTGAGCACCGCGTGCACCAGCTCATGGTGGATCACATGGCGGAACTTATCCCAGTCCCCCTCATACGGAAGGTTCACACGGTTCTTGAACAGCTCGGTCACCCCCCCTACTCCCTCGGGAAGATATTCCCCCACGACGTTGCTCTGCTGGAAGTCGTTATGGGAGTTATGAAGGATGATCGGTATACGGTTGGTGATGCGGTAGCGCAGGTGATCCTGAATCTCCACCAGGGCATCCTCGGCAACCTTGGCGGTGAACTTCGCGAGGTTGACGCCGGCGCTGTCGTAGAAATAGATGTCGAAGTGATCGGTCTGGATATACTTCCAGTCGAAGGTACGATACTGCACCTTGTTCTTGCCGAACTGCTGCGCCGATGCGGGCCCGGCGGGACCAAGCAGAAGCAGTACACAGGCCACGACGATCGTGGCGGCGGCGTGGCGAAGCAGAGGTTCCATGCCAGGCATATCAATTCAGAAACTGGAGTGATCGATGGAGGCCGATACGGGATGATCCCGATGGATCGCCTGTTGATCGACGCCCGCATATACGACGCATTGTAAGGATACGTAGATATCCTTCATCTCACCACCCCCGTGCCATTCCCATCCATCATTTCCTCCAGGCCGCCCCGGCGCGATCGCTCATCACCACCGCAAGGCCCACCACCCGGCGGCCCCGGGTCCGGGCCGGGACGCCAGCAGTGAATCAACCCTCTGTTGGACCGAGGTTCAACCCCGGCCCAGCCAATCACCACTCGACAATCAGCGTGAGGCACTACCGGGACGCCGGGTTGATAGTTTCCCGACTATTCCGTAAGTAGCGACCTGCTCTCCGTCCATTCTTATTTTTTCTATGATCGCCTCATGAAGAGAACTCTCCTTCTCCCCGTATTCGCCATCGCCTGCGCGGGGACGCTCATCGCCCAGGCGCAGCCGAGCACGATCACCGGACGGCTCCTCGGAAGCGACGGCAAGCCGATGCCGAAGGCCCATGTCCATCTGCTGCTGCCGCAGCAGCGCCAGCCGTTCGCGGCGGCCGAGGTCAATCCCGACGGCACGTTCCAGATCCAGACCGATCGCACCGGGATGATCACGCTGCAGTTCACCGGCGCCTACCACCAGAGCCACCAGATCCCGCTGCTGATCGAGATCCCCCGCCGGATCGCGCTCGATGTGACGCTCGGCCCCCGCGCCATCATCACCTCGTTCGACGACGTGAAGATCATCGGCGACTTCAACGACTTCGACTTCCAGACGCCGAAGAGCCTCACCAAGGGGAAGAACGGGGTCTCCACCGCGACCTTCAAAACCGACGCGGCGGCCTTCACCTACCAGATCCTCGTCGGGAGCGATCCGCGATCGACCTTCAGCATGAACGGCACGCAGTCGGAGGACTATATATACGACGGAGGCGGTGACTACCGATCACTCGTCACGCCGAAGAAGGGCAAGGTCACCATAACGTTCGATCCTGCGAAGATGCCGCGCACGGCCGCCGAGGCGTCGGTGATGTATCACGACTCGGCCACGGCCCGCCTTGCGGCGATCGTCGATGAGATGGAGCGGCAGCAGCGGACGTTCATGATGGCCTGGAGCGCGCACGCCCAATCGGGGAATGCCGACTCGGCCTTTAACTACGACTGGTCGAAGGAGATGGCGGCGATCCTGGAGCGGTCGCGCGCCGAGAGCGATCCGCTGGTGCGCAACGCGCTTCTGCTCCAGTATACCGCGCTGACCCTGAACGGGCGCAACGCCGATCCCGAGGTGGCGCGGCGGGTGCTGCGGGAGATCCCTCCGACCTCGCAGCTCTGGGCGCTCGATCCCAAGCTGATGGACGATGCGATCGCCGGAACCGACACGCCGGAGAAGTTCGAGAGCTATCGCTGGGAGGCGATCGAGAAGCATCCCGATAGCAACGTCAGGATGACCATCCTCGCCAACACCATCGCCAACGCGTACTACGGCAAGGAGCCGGAGAAGCTCAGGCGCTACTACGATTATATGGTCGCCCATTTCCCCGACCATCAGGAGACACGCTACGTCAAAGCGCAGTACGGGCCCGACAGAAATGTGATGGCCGGCAAGAGCGTCCCCCCGTTCACTCTTGCGTCGCTCGACAACGCATCGGAGACGCTGAGCAGCGAGCAGATGAAGGGGAAATATTATATGATCGACTTCTGGGCGACCTGGTGCGGACCGTGCGTGGCCGAGATGGCGAGCCTGCACAGGGCCTACGAGAGATTCCACGGACGGAACTTCGAGATCATCAGCCTGTCGTTCGACGGACGCCCCGATGCGGTCAGGAAGTTCCGCGACGCGAAATGGAAGATGCCGTGGCGGCACGGATTCGTCGAGGGGAATTTCGACAGCAAGCTCGCCGAGCAGTTCGAGGTGGTCGGCATCCCGAAGCCGATCCTCGTCGACGGCAACGGCATGATCGTCGCGGTCGGCGAGGAACTGCGCGGCAAGGATCTCGAGAGGACGCTCGAGCGCGTGCTCGGCGTGGCGAACTAAGGGACCAGGCGCTATGATGGTAGGGGCTCGCTCGGTCCGCCCGAGGGGCGCCCCATCAACGCGATCACTTCCATGATCGGCTCCCCATTCCGATCGTCACCCCGGGATGCCGGCAGGCGTGGGGACGCATCCCTCCCATCGTCCGACGGGGTGAGCTGACCAGGGAGCATCTATGAACAAATGGAGGAGGCAATGACGACGTGATATTACCGGATGGATCTCCGTCTTTAGCATGACGAGAACGTTCCTCGTGCGAGAAGAAAGACACCGGATAATGATCACATTCACGAACGCCGGAGCGCCAATGTATCGCTCTCTTCTCCTCATGCTCCTGGTGCCCCTCGGCACACTCGTCGCGCAACCCAGCGTCACCACCATCTCCGGCCGCCTGCTTGGTGGCAACGGGAGGCCGATGCCGAAAGCGCACGTCCACCTAGTCCGTTCAGAACGGGGCTACATCAGCATGGCGCAGACCGACTCCCGTGGATACTTTACGATCTCCACCGAGCGGATCGGGCGGATGACGCTCCGGGCAAGCGGCGTCGGCCATGAGCCCTATGAGCTTCCGATGCTGATCGGCGCCCCGCGCGCGATCTCCCTCGAGATTACCCTTGCCCCCCGCTCCACCCCAGCATCCTACGACGGGATGAAGGTTGTCGGTGACTTCAACGGGTTCAACCCAGCCACCGCCCGCCCGCTCGCCAGGCAGACCGATGGCACCTATATGATAAGCATCCCCTTTCCCCCGAAACGGAAGGTCTTTGCCTATCGCCTCCTGGCATCTCACGACAGCAGCATCGTTATTGACGGCATCGGAGCCTACGACTACGATTATGATGGAGAACATGGCTATCGCTCGGTGATCCTGGGCAGAGATGGGAAGGCCACCGTGGTGTTCGATCCCAGGCAGCTTCCCCATGCCGAGACAGGGAGGAAGGTTGTCTATCATGACTCGCTATCGGCACGGCTTGGAGCAGTCATGGAGGAGATCGAGCACAACCGTCAGATGATCCGCACAAGGGCTCCACGCTGGACCGAGACGGGAAAGGTCATAGCAGACTCGACGCATGATTGGAGCACCGTGATGAAGCGCCTGCTCGAACAGGCATGCGCGGAGGAGGAGCCATCGCTACGCACCGCCCTGTTGATCGAGTACGCCGACTTGGTCGTTCAGGGAGTGCCTCCGATCGATACGGGGATGGCGCGACAACTGCTGCAGGAGCTTCCCCAGACCACGGGCTTCTGGGACACCACGAGCTTTGTGCTCGACGCCGACAGCATGAACCACGATGCCGCCACCCAGGTGAAGGCGTTCCGGCAAGGCTATCGTCTGCTGAGCTTCTGGGCCACATGGTGCGTCTACTGCATTTGGGAGATCGAAGAGCTGGAGCGCGCATATGAGAGGTACCACGAACGGAACCTCGAGATCATCAGCATCTCGTTGGATGAAAACCCCAGGGACCTGGAACGTTTTCGCCAGCGCCGCTGGAAAATGCCATGGCAGCAGATGGTGGCCGATGGTGGATTCCAGAGCGCCATAGCCCGACGATTCGATCTGCAGAGCATCCCCGCGCTCTTTCTGGTCGACCCCAACGGCATCATCGTCGCCAGCGGTGCCGAGCTGCGCGGCGATAAGCTGCAGAGAACGCTGGCGCGATTCCTTGACGGCGCCCGATAAGGCCGGTTATGCCGGGATTTGGGAATCCCGTAAGACGACGTCGATATCGAATTCCCCTTTCACCCTCTGTAGAGAGCTTCAACGCCATGAACAGGAATTCACTCCTTCCTCTTCTCGCGATCGTCTGCGCCGGCACGCTCGCCGCGCAGGATACGACCGTTATCTCCGGACGCGCCCTCGGCGCCGACGGCAGGCCGCTGCCGAAAGCTCACGTCGCGGTCGCCCGCCCCAACTGGCGTACGCCGCTGGAGCTGGCCGAGGTCGCCGCCGATGGGAATTTCAGGATCACCACGACATCGACCGGGCTGCTGATGGTACGGGTAACGGGCGTGGGACACAGACCATGCGTTGTTCCGGTGGTGATCGATGCGCCGGGACCGATCCAGCTCGATGTACGGCTCGGAACATACGGCACCGGCCGATCGCCCGACAGCGCATGGATCGTCGGAGACTTCAACAGCTTCGATCAGGCGGAGGCACTGCCGATGGCCCGGGGAACCGACGGGGCCTACCGGAGCACGATCAGAACCTACTGGGACAGCCTCGCCTATCAGATCGTCCTGAAACGCGACCGCGGCGGCGCAGCTTCCAGCATCGGCGAGACCGATGACAATGCCATCACACAGGTCTCGGTGAAGGATGGAATCGTCACGACGACACTGACAGCCGACCCGTTCGCGGAGAACTTCGACGGAGATGTTCTGATCAACGGGACGCAGTCGGATGAGTATGCCTACGATGGCAACGGCGGCTATAGATCGATCGTCGCCACGCCCGACAGCAGCATCACGGTGGTATTCGATCCGAAGGGACTCCCCAGCTCCGGTGCCGTCCCGGCTGTGACCTACGGCACGTCGCCATTATCGAGAGTCGCTGCCATCATCGCCGATATCAGACAGCGGCGGAAACGCGCCGATGGAACGACGGCTCCCCGGCTGGTGATCGGTGGGGGAAGATCGGGCGCGGCCTATAACAACTGGCCGGCGCGCTCGAAAGAGCTTCTGGCGCACATACAGAAAGAAACCGACCCGATGGTGCGGGGCGCGCTCCGCATCGCATATATCGATGGCACGGTCCGCAACGGCGGCGGCATCGATCGTGAGATGGCCCGCGCGCTGCTGAGCGATCTGCCGCCGGGCTCCCCTCTCTGGGAGATCGATCCCCCCCTCGTCGATATGGCGATCGCCGGAACCAAGGACGAGGCCGCATTCGGCGACTATCGGTGGAGGATGGTGGAGTCACTGGCCGACACATCGCGCCGGGCGCTGGTTCTGCTGCAGGGGATCATCCGGGCACGGGAGAACAACCAGCCGGAGCTGAGCGCGCAGTATTATACATATCTGCTGTCGCACTATCCCGCCACCTACCTTGCCAGCTATGCGCGATCGGAATACAATCCCGATCCGCTTACCAAAGTCGGAAAGAAGGTGCCCCATTTCGAGCTTTCGACGATCGACGATCCGGCCGATACCGTCAGCGATACCAGGATGCTGGGGCGATATTACCTGATCGATTTCTGGGGAACCTGGTGCGGTCCCTGCATCGCCGAGATGGAGTATCTGCATGCGGCCTACGAGCGCTTCGGCGGACCGAAGTTCGAGATCATCAGCCTTGCGCGCGACAATGCCAAAGCGATAGAGGAATTCCGTGGAAAGAAATGGAAGATGCCGTGGAAGCACGCAGCGATCGGCAGCAGCATGAGTGCTGATCCGGTATCGTATGATTTCGAGGTAGCGGGAATTCCGCACGCGCTTCTGATCAATGACGTCGGCACGATCGTCGCGGTCGGAGATGAGCTGCGTGGCGTGAGCCTGGAGCGGACGCTGGCGCGATTTCTCGACGACGCCCGATAATATTCCTATCCCCCAGCGCGATCCCCGGCGCCGCACGGCAAAATCGTTGCGGTATCGTTTATGATCCGATCCGCGAATTGTTGAATGCGGCCGGCATCGATCATCGCTCCAGGCAGGCATATCAGCGATGGTATTCCACCGCGCTCGTCATCAGCGGAGTTCCATGCGCGCCGCATAAGCGGCGTACCAGCACAGTACCGACCTCGTTGAGCAACCACGCTGGCGCGGAGATTATCTCCGCGCCATCTGCTCCACGATAACCGCTGTAGGAACGAGCTCCATAGATACGTACGGCCGGCTCGGCAGCCGGGGATAACAACGCACGGTCGCTATCGGGTCCATCGCGACGGAGGCCGCCTCGAATCCACTACAGTATGGACCGATCGGTCTTTAATTTATTTTGACTTAGCAAAATACAAGTAAGCGGAATAGGCCGAACCAGCTACGAATGCATACGATCGTTTTTTATTCGGAAGAACCGGAGAGGATGCCGGGGAGAGATCGTGGCGGCAGCACGGCGGTGGCGGGTCCGGAAATTACGTGCGTCGTTCGGTATTCATCAGACGCTGGCGGGATCAATTATCCGGATAAATTATCGGGCGTATTAAGATATACGAATCAAATATACATGGCGACTTCGGGCAGAACGGTGATGATATATCGGTTGGCGAATGGTTGAACATGCTCCCTCTCCTTTCTGCGGCGACAGTGCGATGAATAAACATTTCCGCTCCACTATCATATATATCGGCGGAAATTATCCGATGCGGCGGCAGATCGCCCCGGATATTATTATCGTCAGCGCGCGCTCCGATGGAGCGATACGGAACGGCGAATGGTGGACGCGGGAAACGCCGCGATACGAACGCCCGACGATATGGCGCGGCGTATCGCCGAAGAGGAGTGAGGCGCGGGACCGGACGATGCTGTTCAGCCGACGATCGGGACAGTCCTTCTCCCCCGCAGGTAGTCGCGGTAGTGCATCAGGAACTCGCGGTGATTGGGGACGATGCTGTCGGGATCGGGGAGATCGGTGATGGGATAGAAGCGGAGGTCGAGCGATTCATCACCGGTGGCGAGCTCCCCGGCGTACTCCTCGGCGATGAATGCCAGCTGCACCACCGCCAGCTCATCCCCGTTCGGATAGCGCACCTGATACGATGGCCCGGCATAGACACCGAACAGCCAGGGATCGTGCACGGTCAGCCCCGTCTCCTCCCGCACCTCACGGCGCACGCTCTCGATGGAGCTCTCCCCGATATCCATAATGCCACCGGGACATCCCCAGCAATGCGTATCGGAACGGAGCTGCAGCAGCACCTCTTCACGGGCATTGGTGATGATGCAGGCAGTGCTCGGCACCAACAGTTTCTGCGTTCCGATCTTCGCGCGAAGATCATTGATATAGTCGGGCATGCTGGCGGGCTCACTCTTTGGATTGCCGGACTGCTGGCTCCACGAGCCGGAAGCGGGGGAGGCATGGCCGCGTGACCACAGCGGCGGCCCCGGTCCTCGTGGGTGCCAAGATAGGTACATGCGATGGAACGTGGCGGGGGATTCTCCCCCTATTCCGGCAGCAGCCCGCCGAACCTGTAGCGCACCGTGCCATCGTCGAGCAGCTCCGGCTGCGCGAACCCCTGGCGCACAAGCCGCGCCATCGCCTCCTCCCCCTCGGCCGCCGTATAGGGAGCCTCCAGCGCCACCTGCGTCAGCGTCAGATAGCCCCCATGCTTGGCCGCCAGGCTCAGGAGCGTCTTCTCCTGAAAGAGCGCCCCCCGCCACCGCTCCTGCGAGGAGATATAGCGGTACCAGAAGATCCCCGCCACCAGCAGCCCGACCGACGTCGTGCCGTAGAATATCCCGCCGAAGAGGGTGACATGGTCCGCTCCGGCAAAGAGCGTGACGGCCATCGCCGCGACCACCAGGCCGAGCAGGACAAGGCATCCGGCGCCGAACCTCGGGATGAAATCCTTCTCAGGTCCCCGTCCCTGTTCCATCAGATCAGAACCCATTACCATAATGTAGATCACCTATAAGCATATCGCCGCCGTGCACCGGCCCGATCGATTCGGTTCCAATCAACCTATTTCCGGGCCATATCGCCCAAATTCACGCAGTTTTACGAGAGTACGAGGGAATAGATAACAAAAATTTAAGGATCATGTTGCTTGCAATCCCATCAGTGATGGCCGATCTTTGTGCGCCCTGAATATACGACTCACCGAACGTGCCGCGCGCCGCACAGATTCCTCGTATCGCGCGCTTTCATCGAACGTAACCTACGGTACACCTTGACGATAGCGAAGCTCTCAATGCCGACCTCTCTTCGCCTGCGCTTCGCTGTGGCGCTTCTTAGCGTAGCGCCCCTCCTCTTTGTTGCATGCACCAGGGAAGAGAAAGTACAGCTCCGTGAGGGCAAAGGCGGTAAGAACTACGGCGGCACCTACCGGTTCAACGAGGTGCAGGAGCTTCGCACGCTCGATCCGGCGCGCCTCAACGATGCGCCATCCTCCCATATCGTCCATCAGATCTACGACCTCCTCGTCGACTTCGACTCCTCGCTGACGCTGAAGCCGGCCCTGGCCGAGAGCTGGGAAGTGAGCCCCGACGGGCTTACCTATACCTATCATCTGCGCAAGGGGGTCCGCTTCCACGATTCCCCCGCCTTCTCCGATGGGAAGGGACGGGAGATGAAGGCGAGCGATGTCAAGTACAGCTTCGATAGAATCATGGATGCGCGCGGAGGCGCCTTCGGCGCTTCCTACTTCACCGACAAGGTGAAGGGAGCGCAGGAATATAAAGCCTCCACCGATTCGGCGATGGCCTCCGGGAAGGAGCCCCTCGTCCCCGGCGTCAGCGGATTCCGCGTCGTCGACGATTATACGTTCGCCATCGACCTTCTCAGGCCGCTCGCCGTCTTCAAGTTCTACCCGGCGCTCGGCTTCTGCTATATCTATCCGAAGGAAGCCATCGCCAAGTACGGCAAGGATTTCAGCACCCATCCGGTCGGGACCGGGCCGTTCGTGTTCGACCACTGGACCGCCGATCAGGAGCTGGTGCTCAAGCGCAATCCGAACTACTGGCAGGTCGACGAGGCGGGGAACCAGCTTCCGTTCCTCGACGAGATCAGGCTGATCTTCATCAAGGATGAGCGCCAGCAGATCAACGAGTTCAGTCAGGGAAAGCTCGAGGAGGCCTACCGCATCCCGAGTGAATATTTCCGCCAGGTGGTCGGCGAGAACGGCAAGCTCACCCCGGAGTACGCCAAGTTCCGGCTCGACGCCATCCCCGCCCTCTCGGCGCAGTACTATGGGATGCTCCTGACCAGCGATATCTTCAAGGACAAGCGGGTGCGCCAGGCATTCAACTACGCCATCGACCGCGATAAAATCGTCCGTTTCGTACTGCAGGGACAGGCCGCCGGCCCGGCGATCCATGGCCTGGTCCCCGGCTCGATGCCCGGCTACGACGTCAACAGTGTGAAGGGCTATTCGTTCGATCTGGCGAAGGCACGGGCGCTGATGGCCGAGGCTGGCTATCCTGGCGGCAAGGGATTCCCCGAGGTCACCGTTCAGCTCAACTCCGGCGGCGGACGCAACGAGCTGGTGGCGCAGGCGGTGCAGGATATGCTCAGCACCGGCATCGGCATCAAGGTGCAGGTCAAGCTTCTGGAGTGGCCGCAGCATCAGGAGCTGCTCGAGTCGGGGAAGGCGCCGTTGTTCCGGTATGGATGGGTTGCTGACTATCCCGATCCCGATTCATTCCTGAACCTTTTCTACGGAAAGAATGTCCCGGCCAATCCTGCCGACCGCTCCCCGGTCAACACGACCCGGTATGTGAACCCCGCGTTCGACGCGCTCTTCGAGCAGGCCCTCCGCACCACCGACGACGCGCAGCGGATGGCGCTCTACGCGCAGGCCGAGCAGATTGTGGTCGACGATGCGCCGGTGCTCTTCATCTACAACGATCTCGATTACCGGCTGGTGCAGCCCCATGTCCACGGCTACAGCTCCAACGCGATGGATCGCCGGGTGTTCAAGACCGTATGGTTCGATTTCACGCAGAAGCCCGCGTAACACGTTATTTTTTTCTACGATCGGTAGAGGAGCATCGGCACGGTTTGAGACGCAACGCACTGGCAACGATCGGCTGTTCTTTGACAACCCTCACGCTGGCCGCCCTTCTGACGGGCGGCTGCGGGCGGACCGGCAACTCGGCGACGAGCAACACATTCGCCTATAACGAGATCGAGGATCTCAACACGCTCGATCCCGCCCGCACCAGCGCCCGCGCCCCCTGGTGGGTCGGCGGACAGATCTTCGTCGGGCTGGTCGGACTCGATTCGTCGCTCGCCCCGATCCCGCTCATCGCAAAAAGCTGGAGCACCAGCGACGATGGAAAGCGCTGGACGTTCAACCTGCGGAACGATGTCTTCTTCGCCGACGATCCCTGCTTCCCCGATGGGAAGGGACGCCGGGTGACCGCCGAGGATATCCGTTACAGCTTCGAGCGGATCTGCAATCCGGGAACCGCGTCGACTGGTTTCTGGGTGTTTCGCGGCAAGGTGCGCGGCGCCGAGGAGTTCTACGCCAGCCCGGCCGCCGGTACGCATGTGAGCGGCTTCGGCGTCCCGAACGACACGACGTTCGAGATGGAGCTGATCGAGCCCTCCCCGCTGGTGCTGTCGCTGCTGTCGATGCCCTACTGCTTTATCGTGCCACGCGAGGCGGTCGAGAAGTACGGGAACGATTTCTTCCGCCATCCGGTGGGCGCAGGCCCCTTCAGGCTGGCCGAGTGGAAGACCGGCGAGCGGCTGGTGCTGACGCGCAACCCGCGCTACTTCGAGCGCGACGCGGCGGGGAAACAGCTCCCCTATCTCGATTCGGTGAAGGTCTCGTTCATCACCGACAAGAAGACCGAGTTCGTCGAGTTCCAGCAGGGACATCTCGACGCGGTGACATCGATCGATCCGGCGTTCCTCGATCAGGTGTTCACCCCCGACGGCAACGGGCTCGTCGGCGAGTACGCAAAGTTCCGGCTCTATACGGTCCCCTCGATGTCGATCGAGTACTACGGGATCATGCTTGACAAGAACGCGCCGGGAGCAAACGGATCGGTTCTGGTCGACAACCGCTTCCTCCGCCGGGCCATCAACTACGCGATCGACCGCGAGTCGATCGTGCGGTATGTGCTCCACGGGCAGGCGATACCGGCCACGCACGGGCCGATCCCGCCGGGCATTCCGGGCTACAGCGGCGTCGAGGGTTATCGGTTCGATCGTGAGATGGCACGGAAGCTTCTCGACTCGGCCGGTTATCCGGGAGGAAAGGGGGCTCCGGAGCTTTCGCTGCAGATCAGCGAGAGCGAGCGTGTGATAGCGGTGGCGCAGGCGATTCAGGAGCAGCTCAATGCGGTGGGGATACGGCTGAAGATCAACAGGGTTTCGCCGGCCCAGCATCGCTCGATGGCCGCCGACGGGAAGCTCCCCTTCTGGCGGGCCAACTGGATGGCCGACTATCCGGATGCGGAAAATTTTCTCGCGCTCTTTTACAGCAAATATGCATCGCCGAGCGGATCGAACACGACCCGTTTCGCCAATGCAACGGTCGACTCACTGTATCGCGCGGCGCTTGCCCCCGGCCTTACCACCGAGCAGCGCAGCCTGATCTACGGAGCGGCCGAGCGGATCGTGCTCGATCAGGCGCCCTGGATCTTCATTTATCACTCGTCGATCCAGCGTCTGACGCAGCCAGGAATCGAGGGTTATTCGGTTGATCCTCTCGATCGCCTGGTATTGACAAACGTTCGTAAACAACATAGCTGATTACATACAGCAATCCATTCCACTTCAGGAGGATACATGACGGGAACGCTATCCCTTCGTACGCCGATGCTGATCGCTCTTTCTCTTACCCTTGGCCTGCTGATCTCTATCGCTGATTGCAGCACGGCCTATGCCAAATCCGGGAAGAAGCCCTCAGCCAAGAAGACAGCCGCCAAGACTGTCAGCGCCAAGGATACGAAGAGCAAAAGCAAGAAGAATGCCAAGGCACGGGCAAGCAAGCGCTCGTCGAGCCGCTCCCGCCGCTACACCGTTCGCGGCAACCCCGAGGTCACCCGCCGCGTGGCAACCCAGCTGATCGCCGAGAAGCTCCCGGAGCTCGCGGCCATCGTCAACCTGCAGCCCGATCCCTCCTCCTCCGACGTTCCGGCGGCCCCAGCCGTCCCCGCAGCGCAGCTCGTCGCCTCGAAAGGAATCACCGGTACGAACACCTTTGATGCCTATCAAGACTCCGAACTCGACGACAACGAGGACACCGATGGGATCACCGCGGAAGACGAGAAGGATCTCGAGGATCTTCCGGTCGATATCAACTCCTTCTACAAGGAGTTCACCAACTATATGGCCTCGCTCAACGGCGAGAGCACGATCACCGATAACGGCGTCGACAAGGTGATGGTGATGGAGACGCTGATCGACTGGGTGGGGACGCGCTATCTGTTCGGCGGCATGGGACGCAACGGCATCGACTGCTCGGCGTTCACCGGCATGGTCTACAGGGCGCTCAACTTCAAGCTCCCCCGCACCGCCGCGATGCAGTGGGAAGTGGGACACGCCGTCGAGCGTGAGGATCTCCAGTTCGGCGACCTCGTCTTCTTCCACACCCGCGCCGCAGTCTATGTATCGCACGTCGGGATGTACCTCGGCAACGGGATGTTCGCCCATGCCTCCAGCCGCAACGGCGTCACCGTCTCCTCGCTCGACGCCGAGTATTACTCGACCCATCTGATCGGCGCCCGCCGCTACGATCTCAACACCGCCGTCGCCTCCTCCGAGGGTGGGATGATCTCGCATAACTGATCATCGCCGGGCGGATTGCAGAACTGAACGCCTCTCCTCATAATGTGAGGAGAGGCGTTGTTCGTTGTTACCCCCCGGCTCGCCCATGCCGTCCCGCGCATACATCGCCGGCGCCGCGATGGCGATCGAGGAAGGCCCCCGCCGCATCCTCGCCTCCCAGATACCGCGCCAGCAGCGCCGGCTCGGTCCGCGTCAGATCGACCATCACCAGCGCATCGAGCACGTTCGCGAACGCGCCGTCGACGTTGAGCCCCAGCAGCCTTCCCCCCAGCTTCAGATAGTGCCTGAGCAGCACCGGGACACCCCGCGATCCCTCCTCCAGCTCCTCGACGAGCGCCCCCAGATCGTCGAGCGTGCTGATCGAGTCAGGCAGAATCTTCCCTCCCCTGCCGGGGGCGCGATCCGGAAATGGCGACCGTGGGCCCACCATGCCGGCAAGCGCGCCATCGCTCAGATGACGCCGCAGATACGCTGCCATCAGCTCGCGCGACGCCGTCGTATACTCGGCACTGATGCTGACCGGGCCGAAGAGAGTCCGGTAGCCGGGATGGCGACGCAGATATCCACCGATCCCTTTCCAGAGAAGCATCAGCGCGTTGAAGTTCTTCTGATGGGCCGGGACCACGAACGATCGTCCCAGCTCCAGAGCGCCGCCGAGCCGCCCCGGCAGCGACTCATGATATCGGAAGAGTGTGCTGGTATAGAGCCCGTCGATGCCGAACCGGTCGACGATCGTATCGACCCGTCCGATACGGTAGGCGCCGATGATCCGGCGGCTGGCGTGGTTCCAGAGAACCAGATGATCGTAGTGGCTGTCGAACCTGTCGAGGTCGATGCGGCGTCCCGTCCCCTCGCCGACGTCGCGGAATGCCAGCTCGCGAAGCCGCCCTATCTCGCGAAGCATATGCGGGATGGCCGCCGCCTCCGCGTAGGCGACACGGTAATCGCCATGCTCCAGCAGCACGTTGCCCGATGGCATCCCCTCCATCTCCCGGCGGAGCAGCTCGGCCGGCGTCTCCCCTGCCACCGGAAGCCGACGCAGCGCGGGAGCCGAGGGAACGGAGCGCGCCGGGGCGATGCGACGCTCCAGGAAATAGGTGCGCTCGCGCAGATAGCCAGTCATCGCGCGGTCGCATCCGAACTCGCGCAACCGGCTGAACGGGATGGCCCCGCCGATCCTCAGCTCGAGCGGCATCCCCCTGCGCCTGAGCACCTCGCGCGGAAGCAGCGCCGTGCGGAGCCGCGGATGGATCAATCCCATAAACTGGAACAGGCCGCTGTTGCCGCCATCGACATAGACCGGGAGCGCCCGTGCCTCCCCCTTCCTGATGATCCGCGCCGTGGTGGCGCTCCACTCGGGATCGAGCACGCGGGGCTGGCGAAGCGTCCGATGCGACACCTCTCCGGCCGGAAACATCAGCAGCATCCCTCCGCTCCGCACCCAGTCGATCGCCTGCCGAACGCCCCTGATATTGGCGCGGGCGGCATCCCTGCCGCCGAACGGATCGACGAAGATGGCATGTTCGCGCAACGCCGGAAGCCGATGGAGCATGGCGTTCGCCATGACCCTGACATCGCTCCGGGCCTCCAGCAGGAGCGAGAGGATCGCCATCCCCTCGACGGCGCCATACGGATGGTTCGCCACGACAACGACGCCCCCCGACGATGGGATGCGCGCGCGGTCGGCATCAGGAAGCATCAGCGATATGCCGAGCGTCTCGAGAACACGGTCGGGAAACGCCCCCGCGCCCGGAGCGCCGACCGATGCGGAATAGATGGTGTCGATCTCGCGGATGGCGAGGATGCGCTCGACCGCCCCCCGGGCGATCGAGGCGATGGCATGACGGTGGATGGATTCGGGGGACGGGCTCCCGCCGAACGGAAGGGCAAGGGTTGATCTCTGCTTCATCTGATGGAGAATAATCGCTGGAAAATCTTTCCGGTGAAGACTTCCGCAACATATCCTCCCCCCGTTTCCGGGATATTACCGCGCAGTTGAAATCACATAACACCGCCCCCCCGGCCCGTTACGAATACTTCATGGGAATGGAGATTAATTCACGTATGAATCACTTATATTCCCGCACAACGCTTCACCTCGGTGAGCACGAACCAGTCAATACATCAACAGAGGCTTCAATGATCGATAACACCATCTATCCCAACCCCTGGTATCGCAGGCTTGTACGGCCATTCTCGGTAAACGTCGGACTGCTGCTGCTCCGCCTGTTCTTCGGGCTGACGCTTGCGTTCGGTCATGGACAGGGAAAGGTTTTCGGCGACTCGGCACAGCTTATCAGCGGCGTCGAGGGGATGGGGTTCCCCGCTCCGGCCTTCTTCGCCTGGGCCGCGGCGCTCAGCGAGTTTCTGGGGGGGATACTACTGGCGCTCGGGCTTGGAACGCGCGTCGCGGCGGTGATGATCGCCTGCACGATGATCGTGGCGGCCTTCATCGCCCATAGCGCCGATCCGTTCGGAAAGAGGGAGCTGTCGCTGGCCTATCTCACCGTCGCCGTCGCCCTGTTCGTCGCCGGACCGGGAAGGCTCAGCCTCGACAACGCGATCTTCGGCAAAGGGCGCTCCGCGGCCTGATGCCGTTGCCGCGCGATCGGGAGCAGCACAAACGAACAACGGCGCCCTTCCGCATCATCGGGAGGGCGCCGTTGCCATTATATATCGTATCGCGATCTATCTGTCCGGACCGGCGTCCGGATGCCCGATCACAGGCGCGGCGCGATCAGCGCTGCACCAGCTGGTTGAAGCTCCCCTGCACCTGCTGCACCGCGTTCGCATCCTCGATCGACGGGAGAGTCACGTTGAATGTGCCGACGGCGTGGTTATTCTCAAGGCTCTTCAGCGTGACGGAGCCGCGCGCGCCGTCGAGCGAGCGGTACGCCATCGTCGGCCCCTCCCATCGCGCGTCGAGACGGCGATCTGAAGTGGCGCCGATCGTATAGGTGCCGGCGTCGATCGTCTCGCCGACACGGATCAGACGGAGACGAAGGTGCCGGCCATTGATCCCGTCGTGCGCCTCGATCGTCAGCACCGACTGCGACTCACCCCCTCGGGCGGTCTCCTCGATGACGGCGTTGGCGTCGTCGAACTTCCAGGTGCCGCTCGCCGCGCCGCTTCCGGTCACGACGATCGTGCCATCGGCGGTATCAACCGCCCGTACCGTCGGTGCCGACGACGGAGCGGGCGCCGGCGTGCTTATGCCCCTCGCGGCGGTATCGGCCGGAGCGGGATCGGGGGTCTTCGCGGCGTCGCACGCGGCAAGCGTCAGCAGAAGCGCAACGCCCATCCCCCAGCGGAGAAGGGCTCCGCGCCTGATATCATCCATCGTCATGATCATGGTATGTCGGGTTCGGTTGATTGTTGATACATCGGAAGGATGCGCGGCCGGCCGGGCGACGGCCATCTCTATCCCTCGGTATGATGCTTGATGAAATCGGCGATGGCCCCGGCCGTGGTATCGTCCGACGGGCCAAAGCGCCGGACGATGGAGAAGTGATCGCGTCCCTTGACGCTGATATACATCACATCCCCCCCCGCCTCGCGCAGCATCTCGGCGAAACGCTTCCCCTGCTCGCGCAGGCCGGCGGGATCATCCTCGGCGACGACCACCAGAAACGGCGGGGCGCCGGCGTGGATATAGCTCACCGGCGATGCCGCCCCCAGCTCCCGGTCGCTCGATCCGAACGCCTCCTCCACATACTCTCGCGCGGTGAAGACGGTGGTCTCGGCATGGACCCGGAGATCGGAAACGCCGCTGATGGCGACCGTGCCACGGATGGTCGCCGGAGGGACGCCGGCATCGGCGAGGTAATGGGTATCGAGGGTGATCAGCGCCGCGAGATGGGCGCCGGCCGAATGTCCGGTCAGGAAGATCTTCCCCGGATCGCCGCCATGACGCTCGATGTTGGCGAGGGTCCAGGCCACCGCCGCCGCGCAGTCCTCGGCATGGGCGGGGCTCTTCACATCCGGCGTCAGCCTGTAATTGACCGCCACCACGATGATCCCCCGCAGGGCGAGCGCGCGGCCGAGATGCTCGAACAGATTCTTATCGCCGCTGCGCCACCCTCCGCCGTAGAAATAGAGGGTCACCGGCAGCCCCGAGGCGCCGGGAGGAGCGTAGACATCGAGCGTATGGCGTGGATCGCCATCGTCGAGATACGGGATATCGCGGCCGATCGTGACGTCGGCGTTGAAGAGATCGTGAAATGTCATCGCTTATTGGTTTGTCCGACTCCCCCGCTGAGCGGGCCGCAGCGCGGCTCATGGGGGATGGATCGTGGAGCATTGCATTGTCGGGGCGTCATGGCTCACGCCATGCGAGCGGCCGAGCGGCCGGCCACATAGCCGGTCGAGAAGGCGGCCTGGAGGTTATAGCCGCCGACGCACCCGGAGATATCGAGCGCCTCGCCGGCAATGTAGAGCCCCGCCACCCGCTTCGAGCCCATGGTGGTGGGGGATACCTCGCCGAGCGCTATCCCGCCGGCGGAGACCTCCCCCCGATCGAGCGGCACCTCCCCGACATCCCCGAGCCTCCACCCCTTGAGATGCTTCAGCAGCGACTGCCGCGCATCGCGGGTCGCCTCGCTCATCTTCAGCCCATGCCGCACCCCCGCCGAGTCCAGCATATAGCGGACCAGAGCGCGCGGCAGATATCCCTCGATGAAGGTCTGTACCTCGGCCTTTCGCGCCGCGCGACGCTCCCAGGCCTCCTGAAGCTCCCCGGCGGAGAGATCGGGGAGCGGGTCGACCACCAGCGCGACCGGAGCGCCATCCTCGGCCAGGCGCGCCGCGGCACGGCTGATCTCAAGCGCCGCAGGACCGCTGACGCCCCGATGGGTCAGAAGAAGATCGTCGCGCCATTCGATCGGGAACTCCTCGCCGCGCGGGAGCTTCGGCGCCCGGCCGTCGCGCTCCAGATAGAACCGCACATCGCGCAGCGCCACTCCCTGCCAGTCGGAAGGGGGGGGTGTCGGGAAGTAGATCGGGGCGAGCGCGGCGCGCACCGGCTCGATCGCATGCCCCAGCGCCTCCCCCCAGCGGATCCCGTCGCCGGTGGTGCCGACCTTCCGGTAGGACATCCCGCCGGTCGCGATCACGACGGCATCGTACGGCTCCACCGCGCCGCCGACCCGCACCCCTGCAACGCGTCCCCCGTCGACGGCGATCCCCTCGACCAGCGCGCCGGTGCGCAGCCCGGCCCCGGCGTCCATCAGCATCCGCTCGAACGCGGCAAGGACATCCTCGGCGCGGCCGCTGGCCGGAAACACGCGCCCGTTGGGACGCGTGACGGTCTCGACCCCCTCGGCATGGAGCGCATCGAGCACCCGGGCGGCGGTAAGCTCATGGAACGCGAAGCGGAGGAACCGGGATTCCCGCCGGATGAACCCCTCTTCCATCTCGCGTGGCTCCGCCTCGTGGGTGATATTGCACTTGCCTCCCCCCGAGATCAGAATCTTGATCCCCAGGCGCCGGTTCCGCTCGTAGATGACCGCGTCGGCCCCCTCCTCCCGCGCGCCGAGCGCGGCGAAGATGCCCGCCGCCCCGCCGCCGATGATCGCCACACGTCGGGCCATATCACTCGAGGTCCACAAGTCGGCGGAGCGCGGAGACTTCCTTCCGCTCCAGACGACGCCATTCGCCACGGGCCAGGCCGCGCGCGCTCAGCCCGGCGTAGAACTTTCTGTCGAGCCGGGTCACCTCGTAGCCGAAGTGCTCGAACAGACGGCGGACCTCCCGGTTCTTCCCCTCATAGAGGGTGATGATCAGCCGCTGCCGGTCGCGATCGGTCATATCGATCTCACACGGCTGCGTCACATCGCCGTTCTCGAGCTCGACCCCCTCGGAGATGGCCCGTCCGTCGCGGAGCTCGAGAGGCTTGTCGAGCACCACGTCGTACAGACGGGGCACATGATAACGGGGGTGCATCAGGCGGTTGGCGAGCTCGCCGTCGTTGGTCAGCAGCAGCACCCCGGTGGTGTGCCTGTCGAGCCGCCCGATCGGGTAGACACGCTCGCGCGAGTTGATCAGGTCGAGCACCGTGCGGCGTCCGCGCTCATCGTTGGTGGTGGTGATCGTATCCTTCGGCTTGTTCAGCAGGATATAGATATGCCGCTCCGGATCGCCGATCAGCTTTCCGTCGACCATCACCCGCTCATTGCTGGTGACACGGGTGCCAAGCTCGGTCACCACGCGACCGTCGACCTTCACGCGCCCCTCGGCGATCAACTCATCGGCGGCGCGGCGCGAGGCCACGCCGGCGTCGGCGATCACCTTGTTGAGCCGGGTGCCCTGCGGTGCATGCTTCTGTTGTGTACGCATCAGTTGTCAGTTCTTTCTATCTTGATGCGCTCATGACTCTTCTTCGTCGGATGAGCGCTATACTGCAGAGCGATGTTCGCTGAATCTTCCCGCATAACCATCTCGGCGCTGGCGGCCTTTCTCCTTGTGGGATTCGGGTCCGTATCGGCGCAGCTCCGCCGTCTTCCGGAGATCGAGCGGCGCCACGATGCCGTGGTGCTCGTCGCCGATGTGCGCACCGGACGGATGATCGCCGGTGCCCATATCGCGGAGGCAAACGAGCGCCGCTACCATCCGGGCTCCCTGTTCAAGCTCGCGATCGCGGTCGCCGCGCTCCGCTCCGGCAAGTTCGATCGCTCCTTCCGCTACGTCTGCCACGGCAAAGATACGATTGCCGGGGCGGAGCGACGGTGCTGGCGTGCGGATGGACATGATACAATAGGTGTTCGCGATGCGATCGCCCTCTCCTGCAACCTCTATTTCCGCCATATCGCCCGCCTCCTCTCCCCCCGCGAGATAGCGCAGGGCGCCCGCGCGATCGGCATGCTCGACCCCTCGGCCGACGATCAGGCCAGGGTTAACGAGCTGACCGACCTGACGCTGCTCGGAAGCGCGTTCGGTATCCCCCGCGCGTATGCTCGACGTTGCCATCACGCTCGCCTCGCGCGGACGCGTCGGCTCCGGCGGGGTCGATCTGCGCGGCGCGATATATGCCCCGCTCTACGACGGCATGCAGCGCTGCATCACCGCCGGCACCGGACGCGATGCATGGACGGCCCGCTTCTCGATGGCCGGGAAAACCGGGACATCGGAGATCGAGGGGACACGGCGGACGGTCGGGTGGTTTCTCGGGTTCACGCCGGTCGATGAGCCCCGCTACGCCATCGTGGTGATGCAGCCGAACGCGCGCGGGGCCGAGGCGGCGGCAATAGCGCGGCAAGCTCTGGAGATACTGATGTGAGGAGATTATCCGCGGCTATCATACTGCTGGCGCTCCTCGGCGCCCGGACGATGGGCTCGGCGACGCCCGGAGCGGAGCATCCCGCAGCGGAGGGTGCCCGGCGCGTGCTCCCCGACTCGGTGACGATCCTGCTGTTCGCCGCGTTCGATCCGTCGAGCGTGGCGATCTCCTCGGCCGGCGGCCTGGTCGCCGATGGCGCGAAGATCGGCCGGAAGGCATCGCTCGCGATCGGGCCGGAAAAGCTGGAGCTGAACGGCAAGCCGGCAGGACGCTGCGAGATCATCGCCGGCGGGGACGGCTACCTTCGCCTCGATGCGGCCGGACGGAGCAGAACGCTCCGCGGAGCCATACGGGTCGGGGAACGTGAGGGCCGGCTGCGGATCACCGCGCGCATGGCGCGGCGCGACTATCTGGCCGCGGCGCTGACGGCCGAGGCATCGCCGAGCGATCCCATCGAATATCTGACGGCGCTCTCGGTGCTGCAGAGCAACTACCTTCTGTTCCATGCCGGACGGCATGCCCCCGACGCCGATCTCTGCGACAACACCCACTGCCAGCTCGCCAATATGACGGCGCGCTCGGGGTCGATCGTCGAGGCGGTGGAACGCGCGTCGCATATCGCCCTCACTGCGGGGGATGGCCTCCCCTGCTACTACTCGGTCAACTGCGGCGGCTCGACGCTGACGCCCGAGCAGATCTGGAACCACGCCGAGCCCGGCTACGCGAACGTCGTCTGCAAACAGTGCCGGGGGTCGGCGCGCTACCGCTGGCGGCGGACGTTCGAGGCGAGCGCGGCCGCCGAGCGCATCATCGACCGGATGGGCCGGGTGCCGTTCGTCGACGATGATTTCAAGATCGGACTGGGACGGCTTGTAGGATTCAACAAGGTGCTCAGCAATACGATCAGCTCGATCGAGCGCCGGGGAAGCATCTACGTCATCGAGGGGAAGGGCTTCGGCCACCGGGTCGGACTCTGCCAGGAAGGGGCGCGGGAGCTGGCAATGCATGGGCGGAGCGCCGCCGAGATCCTCCGCTTCTACTTTCCGGCGGCGACCGTCACCGCCAGATGATACCTCCAGCGGAACAACAGCATCAGGGAGCGTTCAGTATGACTATCAGAAACACGAGTGAGAGAGCGGGACCGCTGCTGATGGGGATCGTCAACGCCACGCCGGACAGCTTCTCCGACGGCGGCGCCCATCGCGACGCGGACGCTGCCATCGCGCACGCGCTGCGCCTTCTCGACGAGGGGGCCGATATCATCGATATCGGCGGCGAATCGACACGCCCCCCCGGCGCCGACTATGGGGCCGGTTCGACGACGATCCCGGTCGAGGAGGAGCTGGAACGGGTGATCCCGGTGATCGCCGGACTCCACCGCGCGCGCCCCGATGCCACGATATCGATCGATACGATGAAGCCGGAGGTGGCACGGCGGGCGGCCGCGGCTGGGGCACGCATCATCAACGATGTGAGCGCCGGCAGCTTCGACAGCGGCATCTGGAGCGTCGCGGCGGAGCTCGGCCTCCCCTACATCCTGATGCACGGACACGACCCGCGCAACCGCGTCACCGCCGACGCGGTGGGCTACGGGGATGTCGTCGAGGAGGTCTTCGCGTTTCTCCGCGAGCGTATCGACGCGGCGCGGAGCGCCGGTGTGAAGGATATCATAGCCGATGTGGGGATCGGGTTCGCCAAGGGGGCCGAGCAGAACATAACGCTGCTGCGGGAGCACAAACGGTTTCTCGATCTCGGCGTGCCGCTGTTGGTGGGGGCGTCCAGGAAATCGTTCATCGGCAGGATGCTCGGGGGGCTTCCGCCGGAGGAGCGGCTCTACGGAACGCTCGCCGCCCATGCGGCCGCGGCGTTCAACGGCGCGTCGATCGTGCGGGTGCACGACGTGCGCCCGGCGCGGGAGTTCTTCACGGTGCTGGGACGGCTTCTTCCGGCCGGGGGCTTCACCGATCCTAACAGATCATCCCGAGGAATCGGACCTCCTGTTTCAGCCTGAAGATGTAAGTTTGCCCGGGATTCAGATCGAGCCAGTGCAAGCCGGCCCAGGCTTCGACCGGCTCCGAAGCACCGCAGGGGCCTCAGTGTTCCCGCGGATATCGGATATCATAATCAGCAGACATGAGAACAGTCGCACTCTACGAAATGCTCTTCGGCGTGCTCACCCTGGTGGGGGGCATCATGGGATATGTATCGGCCGGAAGCATCATATCGCTCTCGGCCGGGATCGTCGCCGGTCTGATCATCATCATGAGCGCCCTGTCGATGCAGAAGGGATCGCGGAGCGCCGTCTGGGTGGAGATGATCGTCTCGATCGCCCTTCTGGCGCAGTTCGGCAGGAAGTTCTTCTTCGAGGAGGGGACGGCGTTCATGCCGGCGGGGCTGATGTCTATCCTGAGCATCATCTCCCTTCTGCTCCTGGTGATCATCCTGGTGCAGCCGAAGGAACGGAAAAGAATTTTTTAATCGGTCGGGACTCGCCGCCATCGGTCGCACGGCCGGCGGGGCGCGCCCTCTCCAAGCGGATCCAGTACGTGAGCGAGCCGGAAGCAACAAGTGCATCCAACAGAGATATATCAGCCAGCGCCGAACGAGCTGGCAATAACGTGGCAGGACGGGAGCGAGTCGAGGATCTCGACGCGGATGCTGCGCCGGCACTGCCCCTGCGCCGAGTGCCGATCGCGCCAGCATATGACCAGCAGCACCTACATGCCGCTGATGACGACCGAGGCGGGAGCGATCAGGGAGATCAACCTGGTGGGAAGCTCGGCGATCCATATCGTCTGGGAGGATGGGCACGCGATCGGCATCTACCCCTACACGCTCATCCGGCAGATAGCCCCGCCGTCGGCGCCGGCGAAGCCGGCCGGGGAATGATCCGACCGACGCACGCCGCGATCGACCGGGAGGCGCTCCGAGGCAACATCCGTCTGATACGGAGCCGCATTCCGGCGGGGACGCGCGTCATGGGAGTGGTCAAGGCCAACTGCTACGGCCACAGCGCCGCGATCTGCATCCCGGAGATGATCGCCGAGGGGATCGACATCTTCGGCGTGGCGACGATCGAGGAGGCCGAGGCTCTCCGCGCGCTCGGCGTCTCCGCCAACATCGCCGTCCTCCCCCCTCCGCTCGAAGGACAGTACCGGCGCTACATCGATGCCGATGCCGAGGCCGTGATCTCGAACCTCCGGATGGCCGAGGCGCTGGCCGCGGTCGCGGAGTCGGCCGGAAGGCGGCTGCCGGTCCATCTGCATCTCGATACCGGGATGGGACGCAACGGCGTTCCCCCGGAGGAGGCGCTCGATCTGCTGGCGCGCGTTGCCGGGCTCCCATCGCTGGAACTGGTCGGCTTCGCCTCGCACCTTGCCACCAGCGACGAGCCGGGGGATGCGTTCGCGCTCAGGCAGATCGAGATCTTCGACACGACGCTCCGAAGCGTCCTCGGCGCCGGCTATACGTTCAGAGATATCCATCTTGCAAACAGCGGCGGCACGCTCAACTTCCCCGCCTCGCACTACAATCTGGTGCGGCCGGGGCTGGCGCTGTACGGCTATCATCCCACCGCCGCGCTGCAGGCGGACTCCGGGCTCCGTCCGGTGCTGAGCCTCCGCACGACGATCGGCAACATCACATCGATGCCCGCCGGCCGCCCGGTCAGCTACAGCCGGCGCTACTACACGAGCTCTCCGTCGCTGATCGCGACGCTCCCGATCGGCTATGCCGACGGTCTGATGCGCGCGCTCACCAACCGGATCGAGGCGCTGATCGGCGGACGGCGCTACCCGGTGGTGGGAACCATCTGCATGGACGAGGTGATGGTAAACCTCGGGACCGATGCCGATGTATACGTGGGGCAGGAGGTTCTGCTGATCGGCGAGTCGGCGGGGATGAGGATCGACGCATGGGAGATGGCGCTGCTGGCCGGGACGATACCGTACGAGATCTGCACGAACATCTCGGCGCGCGTTCCCCGCAGAGCGCTTTAGACGGAGAGAGCTCGGCCCGCAACGGGCGCCCGCAATGGCGAGGGCATTTTTTCTTCACAGGCAATCGAGAGATTACGGACCTATTTCATGAATATCTACGCTGTCATCATGGCCGGAGGAGTCGGCTCACGTCTCTGGCCGCTGAGTCGCGAAAAATCACCGAAGCAGCTTCTCCATATTCTCGGCGAAGGGACGATGATCCAGAACACGATCGCGCGCCTTCAGCCGATGATCCCCTACGAGAACATCTTCATCGTGACCAACAAGGTGCAGGTGACGGGGTTCCGGGAGCAGGTGCCGCAGATACCGCCGGAGAATATCATCGCCGAGCCGTTCGGACGCAACACCGCCCCCTGCGTGGCGCTGGCCGCGGCAAACCTGCGCGACGTCGACCCGGAGGGGATCATGGTGGTGCTCCCGGCCGACCACTTCATCCAGAACGTCGGCGAGTTCCAGTACAAGCTCCGCCTGGCGTGCGAGGCGGCCCACAGCATGCGCTGCCTGGTGACGATGGGGATCACCCCGACCCGGCCGGAGACCGGATTCGGCTATATCCAGCGGAGCGAACAGCAGGACGAGCGGAACATCTACTACGAGCAGGGCCTGCGCCCGGTGCTCACCTTCGCTGAAAAGCCCGATCTGCCGACGGCCGAGCGATTCCTCGCCAGCGGGGACTTCCTCTGGAACAGCGGCATGTTCATCTGGCGCGTCGATACCATCGAGCAGGCGTTCCGCGAATATCTGCCGGAGCTTTACGAACAGGTCGAGAGCATCCACGCGGCGCAGGGAAGCGATGATTATCAGGATCGCCTGGAGAGTATCTACAGCCAGATCCATCCGATCTCGATCGACTACGGCGTGATGGAGAAGGCCGACAACGTCTACGTGACGCAGTGCGAGTTCGGCTGGAGCGATGTGGGAAGCTGGGACGAGACCTACCGGCTCTCGCGCAAGGATGCCAACGCCAACTCGATCATCGGCGATGTGGTCACCATCGACACGCAGCGGACCTTCGTGCGGACCGCCGGGAAGATCGTGGCGACCGTCGGCGTCGACGACCTGATCATCGTCGATACCCCCGATGCGCTCCTGATCTGCAAGCGCGGCCAGTCGCAGCAGGTGCAGGCGGTAGTCGACTATCTGCGCCGCAAGAAAATCACATCGCTGTTGTGATGACGCGCACCACATCGGCCCGGCTTCCGATCGGGCGTCCGGCGATGCTCGGGACGCTCCCGGTCCTGCTGCTCGCGCTGACGCTGGCCGGCTGTCTGCCGGCGGCCCGGCGATCGGGGGGAACGATCCCATCGACCGGGAACGGCTCGCCGCTGGCGTTCGATCAGGGGGATGCGTCCTACTACGGCGATGAGTTCGAGGGACGCCAGACCGCCAGCGGGGAGATCTTCCGCCAGGACCAGATGACGGCGGCGCACCGCACCTATCCGTTCGGCACGGTGCTCAGGGTGATCAACACCACGAACAGCCGCGAGGTGATCGTGCGGGTCAACGACCGGGGACCGGTGAAACAGTCGCGTCTGATCGATCTGTCGCGCAGGGCCGCCGAGGATCTGCGGATGACCCGTGACGGGATCGTGCGGGTGCGCATCGAGGTTCTGCAGTGGGGCGGGTGATCCGATCCTGGATCGCGCGCCGGCGGAACTGGCATCCGGAATATGACGAGGCCCCGGTCGGACAACGACCGGGGCCTCGCCTGTCTTGAACATGAACGGCGGAAAGATCACCCCCGCGTTCTTCTCCCCTACTTCACCAGCACCATCCTTCGCGTATCGAGCTCCGTTCCGGCCTGCAGCGTGTAGTAGTAGACGCCCGACGGCAGATCGCTCAGGTCGAGCCTGATGGCGTGCTCACCGGCGGACTGGCCGCCACGCTCGATCCTCCGCACCTCCCGTCCCTCGCCATCGGTCACCCGCAGGGCCACCGACGAGGAGCGCAGAAGCTCATAGCGGATCGTCGTGACCCCGCTGAACGGGTTCGGCTGGCTCTCATACAGACGGAACCCTGAAGGGCCGGCCAGCTCAACGCCCGAGGTGCCGCAGATCAACGTATCGCGACTGCAGCAGATCTGCGTGGCGTTGCTGAAAGTGCAGGCCTCGACCACGATCGGCCTCCCTCCGGTCGGCCGGATCACAATGTTGAACGCATCGATCGCCGCTCCCGGCAGCAGCGTCGGACCACGGAAGATGACCGAGGTGCCCGACTGGCTGAGCACACTCCACGTGGAGGCTCCGCCGGTCGCCGTCCCGTTCATGATCTCCCCATCTCCGTCGACGATCTCGAAGCGCACCGTGTTGAGGTCCCCTCCCGGGGTATGACTGTTGACCAGACGATAGCTGTACAGGCAGCTCACATCCCCCGGGGTAGCACTGAACATCTGCACCGAATCGCAGAGCACCGGCGGCGGAGCACAGGTATACATAAGCGTCCCGGAGCAGATCAGCTCGCCGTCCGAGTAGGTGCTCCAGACGATTGGGATCTCCAGCGGGGTGTCCAGCGAGCGCATATCGATGCAGCCGGTGAACTGTGGCGTGCTCATTCCCGGATCGAGCCCCGCGACCGAAATGTATTTCATGGTCTGCCCGGAACCGCTCCACCCGACGCCCCACCCGATCGGGAGCTGCCCGCCATTGGTCAGCACCGCGCCCGGCGTCGCCACCGTCAGCACGAAGCTGTCGAGCTGGCGCCTGCGGCCGTTGCGGTTGGTGAAGCGGATATCGAAGCAGCAGCGGGAGTCGTTGGAGGCGAAGCTGCTGCCGGAGAAGTCCACGCTGTCGCAGACGCTCGTATCGCTCATCTGCACCGGAACCGTGGCCGCGCAGAGATCGCCCAGCGCCGAGAATGTGTGCCATGTGACGCGAAGCGGCTCGGCCGTCGTGCTGTCGCCGAGCGACACGCAGAAGGTGAACGCCCCCGGCGAGATGCTTCCCCCCGGCGGGATCGTCCCCCCCGAGTAGATGATCGAGTCGGCGGTGAAGCGGTCGACACGCCATCCCTGCAGCGCCGCCTGCGCCGAGCGGACGCGGCGCCTGGTTCCGTCGTTGTCGATCGTCACCACGATACGATTGATGGGCCAGGAGCGGGAGTTCTGGTTGGTCACCCCCATCGTGAGGCACTGGTTGGTCTCGGTCGCCGGACCGGTCACCGCGATCGAGGCGGAGTCACAGCGGAGCAGCGGCCGGATGCAGCGGGTCGCTCCGGTGCCGGAGTCGACCAGCACGCCGGCGGCGTAGGTGCTCCAGCGATAGCGCACCGTATCGCCGATGTTTCCGTTGTCGAAGCAGACCGAGCGGAAGATCGTGCTGTCGCCGGAGGCGAGCATGCCGCCGAACGCGAGCGAATCCCCCGCCGCGTTGAGCTGGCGGCGCGTCCAGGAGGCCGGAGCGACGGTATCGGCGACGATCGTGATGCCGGGGGTAAGGACCTGGATCACGAACGCATCGATCGTCGAGCCGGGCCGATGGGCGTTGACGAGCGTCACATCGTGGCAGCACGATCCCAGCGTATCGCTGGCGGCGAAGCGGACCGTATCATCGACCGTCACGGACTGGCAGCGGAGCGTGACCGTGTCGGCACAGTTCAGATCCCCCTCGCTCAGGGTCCACCATGCCACGCGCGCCGAATCGGGGAGCGCGGCGAACAGAACACGAAATCCCTCGACGAACTCCCCGAACCCGAGCCCTCCCTGCGGGCGATGGAAGGTGATAAGATCGGGGCGCGCCTGCGTGCGGGTCCAGCCGGCGGGAAGCGGGACGGAAGCGGCCGAGAATGTGGCCCCCGGTGTCAGGCTCCGAAGATTGAAATCGGTCACCGGGCGCCCTCCGATCACACCGGCCCTGAGGTCGATATCGAAGACGCATCCCGCACGGCTCGGCTGCGGGCGGAAGAACGCCTCGTCGCACTGGCCGTTCCCGCCGGCAAGCCTGAGCGTATCGCTGCTGAGCACCCCGGCCAGCGTGCGGGTCTCCCAGACGATACGGATGATCCCGGTGTCGCGTATGCAGAGCGAGAACCCGCCGAGCGATCTGCCGGAGGTGATATCGGCCGCCTGGGCGCCGCTCAGCCACGCGGCGGTCGACGCGTTCTGAAAGAGCGTCCAGCTCTCCGGCGACGATGAGCTGCCGCTGATGAACTCACCATGACCGGAGATAAGGCGAAGCCTGAACTCGGAGATACGAGCGGTGCTATCGTGACGGTTGGTGACGGTGATCGACAGACAGGTGCTGTATGGGCCGTTGGGTGTGGTGATGATCCTCAGACTATCCCTGACCTGCGCGGCCAGCGGGGACGCACAGAACATGCCGGTGGCGATGACCGCCAGGCAGTGCACGGTTCGGCGTAACCAGTGTGGCATAACGAACTCCTTGGTTGAACAAACTGCTTCAGAATACTACCTAAAGATAGAATTCCCTGAAGCAATTCAATATCCAAACCAACAGGAGCCCGATATCTCCCAGGTCCTGCGCCAGAGGCTCAGGGCCGGTCGGAGAAACGGTAACCGGCATCGGCGATATGGATCAGCGGCACCGCCGATGCGCCGTCGATCTTCTTCTTCAGAAAGCGAACCGCCGAATCGACGATGTTCGACATCGGGTCGAAGCTCATCTTCCAGACATATTCGCTGATCATCGTCGGGGTAAGGACGATATCGCGGTTGGCGACCATATACTCGAGCAGAGCGTACTCATTGGCCGTCAGGGAGATGGGCCTGCCGTTGCGGGTTACCGAGCGCCGCACGCCATCGATGCGGAGGCCGGCCAGATCGAGGGGCGCTGGGATCGCCGCATCGACTGCCCCGACCAGCGCACCGACGCGTGCGAGCAGATCGGTGAAATTGAACGGCTTGATGATATAATCGTCGGCGCCCACCCGGCTCCATTCCTCGCGCCGTGTCATGGTATCGTGGGCCGTCATGATGATGATCGGGGTACGGACGTCGGCCGCGCGCAGCGCGCTGCAGACTGCCCCCCCCTCCTTGCGGGGAAGCATCAGATCGAGCAGGATAAGATCGTAGGCATTGCGCCGCGCCAGACTCTCCCCGTCGTCTCCGGCATAGGCGATATCGACCGCGTAGCGCTCCTTCTGGAGCACCCGCCGCAGCACATCGGCAATGCTGGGATCATCTTCAACGACCAGGATTTTCATGCTACATGATATAGTCTGGGTGACCGGAACCGGCAGTCCAATCAAATTATCCTGTGCGCATGAAAAACAGATGAAGGAACCACTGCCGCCGGCCAGCCTCATCGGTCCATCGGCCATGCTCCCGCGCCACAGACGCACGCACGGCGGAGGCGCGGGCATTATACCGGCAGCGCTATCGTCACGGCCGTGCCGGATCCCTCGACCGAATCGAGCGCGATCGTCCCGCCATGAGCATCGATCACCGACTTGACGATCGAGAGACCGAGGCCGGAGCCGGGGGTGCTGCGCGCCAGATCGCTCCGGTAGAACCGGTTGAACACCTTCGCGATATCCTCCTCGGGGATCCCCTGTCCGTTGTCGGTGATCACGACCCTGATGAATCCCCCCTCCTCCCGGTCGAGCCTGACCGATACCATCCCATCGTCCGGCGAATACTTGATGGCGTTCTCGATCAGATTGATCAGCGCGCGCTGCAGCGTCGAGGGGTTGCAGGAGATCTCGGCGGGCTCCTCGATAACGATGCGCAACGCGATGTTCTTGCGCGCGGCAAGCGTTCTGAGCTTCGCCACGCACTCGACCAGAAGCTCATCGATCCTGATCGTCTCGGATGTCGCGGCGAGCTGATGGGCGTCGGCGCGGGCGAGGAACAGAAGATCGCTGGCGAGCTGCCCGAGCCTGTTGGCCTCCGACCCCATCTTCAGCAGCGCCCCGCGCACCTCGGGGGCATGGTCGTCCCGGGTCAGCAGCAGCTCCAGCTCCGCCTGGATGATCGTCAGCGGCGTCCTGAGGTCGTGCGATGCGTCGGCAATAAAACGGTCCTGCGTGATGCGCGCCCTCTCCAGACGATCGATCATCTCGTTGAAGGTGATCGCCAGATGCGCCAGCTCATCCTTCGAGTGGCCGACGGCGACGCGCTGATGGAGGTTGGAGGAGGAGATGGCGGCCGCGGTGCCGGCGATCTCCGCGACGGGCGCGAGCGCCCGGCGAGCGATGAACAGCCCGCCGATCCCGGCGATCAGCAGCGTGACGGGGATCGTCGAGATGATGATGTTTCTGAAATACTCCAGCCGGTTGTTCAGCTTCTCCAGCGGCACGGTGATCAGCACCTCACGACGGCTGCGCCCCTCCCCCGGCAGCAGGCTCACCAGCACCCGGTAATCGACCCCGCGGACGGTGACCGTCGAGATCTGCGCGTGCGGAAAGCTCCGGAAGGTGGTCCCCAGCGAATCCATCATCTGGTTGACGGCGTTCTCGAGCGCCCGCTCGTACACCACGCTGTCGCCATCGATCAGCATAAAGCGGAAGCCCCGGAAGCGGGGGCTGGCCGAGCCCATCACCGCCTGCAGCGAATCGAACTGCTGCGACAGCGGAAGCTGTGCCGGGCCGACGTTCGAAAGAAGGAAGACGCTGTAGTTGCGAAGATCGGTGTCGATGACGCCACGCTCGTTGTTGGCGAAGCTGTAATACTGCCACAGGACGCAGCCGGTGATGATGGCGCCGAAGATGATCAGATACCAGAGTGTCAGCCGCGTGGTTATCGATAGCATCGGGTTTTCAGTGGGATTGCGGAGCGATCGGCGGACCGGGACGGAACGCCCGGCACCGTCATGGAAGGAGGGGTTCCCCATGCCGCCCCCAGCCGGCGGCGGGGATCAGCACAGGAAAGCCCCGGCGCTCAGCGATGGCCGGGGCTTTCGGCAACGCGGGCGGGATGCTTCCTCAGGAGGCCATCAGATGGTTGCTCAGAGCATCGACGATATTGTTCTTCCTGACCGCGCCGATCAGACGGTCGACCACCTTCCCTTCCTTGAAGATCAGCGTGGTCGGGAGCGACTGAACGCCGTACTGCGTGGCGACCTCGGGATTGGCGTCGAGATTCACCTTGCCGACCCTGACGCGCCCCTCGTATTCGGCGGCGATCTCATCGACGGTCTGGCCGAGCCGGATGCAGGGACCGCACCAGACGGCCCAGAAATCGACAAGGACGGGGATCGGAGAGTTCAGGACGTTCTCCGTGAAATCGGTATCGGTAAATTGTGGTGCCCCCATGGGAAAGCTCCTCCTCGGGTTTATGTGCGGTTGTACGGGATTGTATGGTTGCGCGACAGGCGCTGCGTGTGCGGGTCGATCCATCGCGATGGACGGGAGCCGGCGGGCATCCGCGCGCCGACGACCTCGCGATCGGCGCATTCTAGCATTCTGCGGGGAAAGTTCATAGACGAATCTGGCTCAGTCCCCTTCCGCATGGCGAGCGGGCTACTCCTGCTCCGAGAGCCTGTACCCCACCCCCCGCACCGTATGGATCAGCGGACTGTCGAAATCCTTGTCGATCTTCTGCCGGAGGAACCGCACGAACGAATCGATGACGTTCGACTGCGGATCGAAATTCATATCCCATACATGTTCGCTGATCGCCTCGCGCGTCAGCACCTTCCCCTTGTTCATCACGAAATACTCGAGCAGAGCGAACTCCTTGGCCGTCAGCGCGATCGAGCGTCCGGCACGCTCCACCGAGCGCCGAGCGGTGTCGAGCGTCAGATCGCCGACCAGGATCTCGCTTTTGCGGTGGTCCGACTGCCTGCGGATCAGCGAACGAACGCGCGCCAGCAGCTCGCCGAAATGGAACGGCTTGGTCAGATAGTCGTCGGCGCCGGCATCCAGTCCCCGGATCTTCTCCTCGACCGCATCGAGCGCGGTGAGCATCAGGATGGGCGTTGCCACGCCGGCGCCCCGCAGATCGCGGCAGATGGCGCGGCCGTCCTTTTTGGGAAGCATCAGATCGAGGATGATCAGATCGTAGTCGCTGATCTGCGCCATCTCCTCCCCTTCCTCGCCGTTGGCGGAGTAGTCGACCGAGTAGTGCTGCTCCTGCAGGCCGCGCCGCATCACGTCGGCGATATTCACGTCATCTTCAATTACCAGGATTCTCATAGCTTCGCGGACGTTACTGATAGATCCTCGACACTCAGACCTCTATACGTTCATGATCGACCTTCGCACCAGAACCGTTCTCGTCACCGGCGCATCATCGGGCATCGGCGCCGCATGCGCGCGGGCGTTCGCACGCTCGGGCGCCCGTCTCATCCTCTGCGCCCGGCGCATCGAGCGGCTGCACGACGCCGCCCCGGAGCTGCGCGATCTCGGCGCGGCCGACCTCCATATGTTCCAGCTCGATGTGCGCGATCAGCAGGCCGTCGAGAAGGCGATCGATGGGCTGCCGCCGCAGTGGCGCGCCATCGATATCCTCGTCAACAACGCCGGGCTCAGCCGAGGCCTCGACCCCATCCAGCAGGGAAGCATCCAGGACTGGGATGAGATGATCGATACCAACGTCAAGGGGCTCCTGTATGTGAGCAGAGCGGTGCTGCCGGGGATGGTCGAGCGCTCGGCGGGACATGTGATCAATATCGGCTCGATCGCAGGGCATGAGGTCTATCCCAAGGGGAATGTCTACTGCGCGACGAAACATGCCGTGAGGGCCATCACGCGCGGGATGCTGATGGATCTGTTCGGAACCGGCGTCAGGGTCTCGACGGTCGACCCCGGCCTTGTGGAGACCGAGTTCTCGGTCGTCCGGTTCCGGGGAGACGACGAGCGCGCCGCGACGGTCTACCAGGGTCTTGCCCCCCTCACCCCGGACGACGTGGCCGAGGCCGTGCACTACTGCGCCACGCGCCCGCCGCATGTCAACGTTCAGGAGATGATCCTGATGCCGAGCGCGCAGGCCACGGCCACGATGGTCGACCGCAGGTGACAGGTGAAGCGACGCGGCCGGCACCCGACGGCACCGGCCGCGCAGAGCATCAGAGCGTCCCGAACGGAGCGTTCGACGCCCCCTTCGGCTCGTCGATCTCCTGCGGCGCCATGGTCGCCACGGCGGCACGCGCCGAGGCAACGTCGTGGGCAAGCTCCGGGAAGGCCGCGGCGATATCGTCGAGCCGCCCCAGATATTCTCCGAGCGGCTCCGGGGTCCCTCCGGTCAGCATCACCGCGTAGCAGAATCCCCGCGCGGCAACAAGTGCCAGCGGATCGGCAGCGCTCGGCTCGTGATCGCCGAAGAACCTCGCCACATGCTCGTAGGCCCGCATGTTCCCCATATCGCAGAGGATATTCATCACATCCTCGGCGAGCTGCTCCCTGATGTTGCCGCGCAGCAGGCCCCCCAGCGCATCGGCCGCGGCGGCGCCGAACGGCATCAGCTCGTGGCCGGCGCTGTAATCCCCCTCGGCGAAGCGCGACACCATCTCGTTGATCTGCTCGGTGTTGTTCTGGTCGAAGAAGGAGTTGATATAGCGCGAGATCGTCGTCCCCTCCAGCTCCGGGCTGGAAAGCTCCTCGCGGAAGTTCGGCTCGAACAGCAGCTCGGCCAGCGGACGATGATACTCCCCGGCGTGCCATGCTCTGGCAACCACCTCGCGCAGCACCGGATCGCTTCCGGCTGCCTCGGCATCCTCGAATCCGGCAGGCTCCTCCCCCTCCTCGTCGTCCTCGGTGAACTCCTCATCATCGATCCCCTCCTCGAGCTCGTCGAGCTGGTCGTCGATATCGTCGTCATCGTCCAGCTCCTCGTCGTCGCGGATCTGTCCGCGCTTGATCATCTCGGTGCGCTTGACATGGAGCCAGAGCCTGTATCCTTCGAGCGACGCGTCGTCGAGCGGGGAGTGCCCCACCTTGACGGGGCTGCTCTCGCTGAACGCCTCGCGGGTGAGCGCGATATGATCGAGCACGACCGGCGCGTTCTCGGCGCCATCGAGCACGTGCGAGCGTCCATAGGGGACGCCGTAGGAATCGGCCCCCTCATTCTCCGCCGTCAGAATCGCGTCGAGAATCTCAAGATGATAGAACTCGCCGATGGCGAAGTTCTGCACATGCAGCACCCGCGCCAGCCCGTAGCTGTCGCCATGCAGGCGGAAGGTGATCAGATCCCCCGGCTGATATGTTTCCATGAAGCACCCTTCGTACTCGTTGATGAACGCTGTTGTTGAAATCGTCCGATAATCTACGATCCTCCCAGGAAGCCTGCCAACCCTTCGGCTGGGGCCACGCAAATAATCTCACAGCTTCTCCAGGTCGAGCTCCTCTTCATCGTCTTCTCCGTTCTCCCGCTCCTCCCCGGCGTCCGACTCGTCATCATCGTCGGAGGGGGCGGGGGCATCGTCGTCGTCCAGAAGCTGCACGTCATCGATATCGTCGGCGGCCGGATCATCCCCCGCCGCCACCGGCCCGGCCGGATCGGCGTCGGGACCATCGGCGGCGGCATCGAGCTGCGCGAAATAATCGTGGACGTTCCGGCCGGTCTTCGGGCCGAGCACCTCCTGCAGTTCCTCGAGCGTCGCGGCGCGCACGCCGCGCACCGATCCGAACTTCTCGAAGATCTTCAGCACCGTCTTGGCGCCGATGCCGGGGATGTTGGTCAGCTCGGTCTGCAGCGTCCGCCGCTGCCGGAGCGAGCGATGGAACGTGATGGCGAAGCGGTGCGCCTCGTCGCGGATCTGCTGGAGCAGGCGGAGGCTGCTCGAGGATTTCGGCAGCAGCAGCGTATCGGACTGGCCGGGGATGACGATCTCCTCCAGCCGTTTCGCCAGACCGATCAGCGGGATATGCTCCAGACCGAGCTCCTTCATCACCTCGACAGCGGCCGAGACCTGTCCCTTGCCCCCGTCGATCACCACCAGATCGGGGAGCGCCCATCCCTCGCGCAGCACGCGCGAGTAGCGCCGTCCCACCACCTCCTTCATCGTCGCGAAGTCATCGGGCCCCTCGACGGTGCGGACCTTGTACTTGCGATATTCGCTGCGGCGCGAGCGTCCGTCAATGAAGCAGACCATCGAGGAAACGGGATCGGTTCCCTGGATGTTCGAGTTGTCGAAGCACTCGATCCGGCGCGGAGGATCCTTCAGCCTGAGGTCGCGCTGCAGACTCTGCACCGGGCGCGGCACCATATCGGAGCGCTTCATCCGCTGGATCTTCAGCTCGGTCAGCAGGAACTTCGCGTTGGTCTGCGCCATCGCCACCAGCTTCTGCTTGTCACCGATCTTCGGCACCACCAGCTGCACCCGTCCCTCCCCCCGCTTGTCGCTGAGGAACCGCTGGATCAGCTCATAATCCTCGTCGAGATCGAACGGCAGAAAGATCTCCTCCGGTATCGAGTCGGTGGTCATATAGTGCCGCTCGATGATGTTCTGCAGGATCTGCTCCTGCGGCATCTGGAGCACCCCGGCCAGATAGTGATGCTGCTTGCCGATCAGCCTTCCATCGCGCACCTTGAAGATCACCGCGCAGGCATCGTCATCCTCGGTGGCGAACGCTATCACATCGCGGTCGGTGCGATCCTCGGTGACGATCTTCTGGTTGCTGCTGTAGTCGCGGAGCTTATGCAGGCGGTTGCGCATGGCCGCGGCCTCCTCGAAGCGCATCGCCTCGGCCAGGTTCACCATATCCTGTTCGAGCGTCTTCTCGAGCTCCCGCGTCTTGCCGCTGAGCACCTGCGACACCGCCCTGATCATCTCCCGGTACTGCTCCTCCCCGACAAATCCCTCGCACGGCCCCTCGCATTTGCCGATATGGTAATCGAGGCAGATCTTGAACTTCCCGGCGGCGATCGTCTCGCCGGTGAGATTGAAATCGCACGAGCGGATCGGGAAGATCGAGCGGACGGTCTTGAGCAGATAGCGGACGTACTTCACGTCGGTATAGGGACCGAAGTAGCGGCTGCCGTCGCGGACGATGCGGCGCGTGGCGAACACGCGCGGGAACGGCTCGTTGGTGACCCGGATATAGGGATAGGTCTTGTCGTCCTTCAGCAGGATGTTGTAGCGGGGGCGGAGCTTCTTGATGAGGGTATCCTCGAGGATCAGCGCCTCCACCGCCGAGTCGGTGACGATCACCTCCAGATCGGCGATCTTCCTGACCAGCGCCTGCGTCTTGGCGTCGCGCGGGCGCCCCTGCTGGAAATAGCTCCGCACGCGGCTGCGAAGGTTCTTCGCCTTGCCGACGTAGATCACCTTCCCGTCGCGGTCCTTATACTGATAGATACCGGGGTCGGTCGGCAGATTGTCGAGCTTCTCCTGAAGCGTCAGAGGGATCTCCTCAGGCTCCGCGCCGGCATCCGGCTCCTCCGGATTCTCCCCGGGGAGCGGAATCATGATGGGGCGGAACTCCCCTTCGGCATCGATATGTTCTTCAGAATCCATCATGGCTCGTGTTGTTCACAGATAGGGGCTCATCGTTGTCTTCAACAACAAACAACCGACGGCGCGCGCAGCCGGCCCGCCCCTCGACGGGTCACATAAGGACCGGATACTCCCGCGGCCGCGGTTGAAATTAGTATGAAGACGCCATCTCTCATTTAATATAATCGCATCTGTTTCAATATGGCCGTACTCGCCATTGCCAGGCAGTGTCTCAGTGTGCCGGAATGCTGGGCGGGAGTTCAACTCCGGCCCAGGGACCAGGCTATCAGCGCTCGACAATCAATCCGAGACACTACCTATTTATAAACGACCTTACGCGCATACCCATTACCAGGAGCGCAGATACAAAAGCGAGTTGTTGTACCTATACCGTACCAAACCGCCTTCTTCAAAACCCTGCTCCCCCTGGAACGATGGCAACGGTCAGCGCGTTCTCCACAGGCCGGCCCTCCGTATCGGTGCCTCTCGTGCTCCATTGATCTCATCTCCACTGGGCACAGTCCTTGCAGCAGCATCGATCTGCACGTATGGTTTCAGCACCATCGTGACCGGCTGCATCGCGGCTTCCGGCGATCGCTGGCGGACCTCGACGCAATGCGCGATCTGCTGCAAAGCACCGTCAGCGGCCGATAGACGCGACGGCCCAGGCACGATCAGCGCGGCAACCATACATCGGCTATTCTGCCCATACCTTTGCCTGCTGCCAGCACATGAAACGTTATGCGGTTTTCTCGGGCTCGGCCAATCCGGCTCTCGCCGAGGCCATTGCCCATGGTCTTGATGTACCTCTTACCCCATGCTGTGTCGAGCGTTTTCCCGACGGTGAGATATCGGTCGAGCTGGATGAATCGGTCCGCCGACGCGAAGTATTCATCGTACAGCCGACCTGCTCTCCGGTCAACGACCGGCTGGTGGAGCTTCTCGCCTTTGCCGATGCATGCCGCCGTGCGGCCGCCTCGCATGTAACCGCGGTGATACCCTATTTCGGCTATGCACGATCGGATCGCCGCGCCGGACGCCGCCAGCCGATCATGGGAACGATGGTGGCGGACCTGATGCAGAGCGCCGGCATCGGCCATGTGGTGACCATCGATATCCACACCGCGCAGGTCGAGGGGTTCTTCCGCATTCCGTTCGACGATCTAACCGCCGTACCGACACTTGCCGGGGTCATCCAGAGGGATCTGCCGGAGGACGCCGTTATCGTGGCGCCGGATCTTGGGGCGGTGAAACGAGCCACCGCCTACAGCGACCGTCTGCAACGTCCTGCAGTGATCCTGCACAAGCGGCGCAAGAGCGGATCGGAGGTGGAAATCTCACAGGTGATCGGCGACGTACGGGGGCGCTCCTGTATCATCGTCGACGATATGATCTCCACGGGGGGCACGATCGCCGAGGCGATCCATGTACTGCGGAACGAAGGGGCGAGACCGGAGTTCACCGTTGTGGCGACCCATGGAGTTTTTGCCGAGGGGGCGCGCAGGCGCCTTGCCGATGCCGGGGCGGAGCGTGTGATCGTGACCGACACGATACCGGTGGAGCGCGAGGACTGGCCGGAGCTGCAGGTGGTATCGGTGGCGCCGCTTATCGCAACCGCATTGCAGCGGCTTGCCGACGGAGAATCGCTGCGCGGGCTGTTCCGGTAGCGATACGAAAGAAGGAACCCCATCTCCGGACAGGGCTCCTTCAGGCGCTGCTCCGCCGGTTTGCGGAAGAGCAGAGCTACACAAGAGCGGGCACGCTCGTCGCGGATCAGTTCACAACCAGCACCGACCGTCGGACGGGCTTTGCATCAGCGATAATCTCGACGAAGTATGCACCGCTGCTCCAACCGGCCGTGGCGATACTGGCCTGGCCGTCTGCTGTCGGGAGCACGGCATCGTGCAGCACCCTGCCGGAGAGATCGACCACCCGGATACGGGCATCCGGCGAGGCACCCGTATAGGTGATGTTGAGAGGATCGCCGGCACGCACGGTGTTGGGCTGAATCGAGAGCGTACGGCTCGCATCCTCCGGCGCCACCGTCAGGCTCGGATCGGTGTTCCCCTTGCCGAGGCCGTTTCCGCATGCGGTCGTCGTAAACTCATGATCAAGATCCAGTGGTGAGAGCCAGAGCTCATTGATGGAGCCCTCCTGTTGCGGGATCGACACTCCCACGGGGAACTGCAGAGTTGCAAAGAAGGGAATCGAACGCTCACACCCCCCCGATACTCCCGATGCATTGGTTTTCACCAGATAGAAATCGGTTGCATCGCCTTCGATGACAAAGCCGCTCGGAGTGGGATGCATGCGGATCCCCGTCTCGGGAGCGATGCCGTTCAGGATGCTCTGGGAGCGAACGATACGATAGAGATACTGCCAGCTTATGACAGGTTTCGTTGGATTGGTTCTCGGCACCTCGAGATAAAAGAGATGCTGGTTTGCACCGACCGTCGGCGAATAATCGCTCGATCCGGTGAGCACGTAATTGCCGTTGCTCTTCTGATAGACGTCGAATCCCCAATCGGTGAAGGATGTATTATTATTGACGTCACGGGCATCATAGGTGTACATCCACTGGCGCGTACCGGAATCATCCAGCTTCATCAGAAATGCGTCCTTACCGGTAGAGGTATAGGTATTCAGTGTGCCGGCAACGACAAATCCGCCTTCACTGGACTGCCGGACCGATGTGCCGACGCCATAACGCTCGGCAGGCTGGGCTGGATTTGTCGGGCCGGGATAGGTATATCCCCAGAGAAGATTACCGCTGCCATTCGTCCGGATAACCATAGGCACATTATTATAGGCATAGCCGTTTGCGTTGGTATAGCCGGTCATGATATATCCCCCATCGAGCGGAATATGCTGAACGGCGAATCCGACATTCTGCTCATACAATGTCCCGCCGGTACGAACCAGACCGAAACGGTGTATCCAGATCATATTTCCTGCCGGATCGATCTTCATCAGAAAAATCCGCTGGCTACGCTGGGTAATTGAATTAGCATCGACGGAGCCAGTGACGATATAATGATCGACCGACATATTGTCGATTGAATACACGACCTCGATATTATAGGCCACGTCATCGCCGGCATTGCTGTAATATGCTTTCCGCCAGATCGTATTGCCGGCGACATCGGTTCGCACGACGAGGATATCGTTCGTCGCCGTTTCCCGCGTCACACCGGCTACGACGTAGCCATCGGCCGATCCTCGTGCGGTTACTTCGCGCACCGCGAATGCGGCGTCGAACTGAAAATCCTGAAGCGGATTACGGAGCAATCTTTTCGTCCACTGGAGGTTGCCGGCAGCATCGGTTTTGCTGAGGGTAGCGTTCAGCGCGCCCCCCCAATACGCGGTATAACCGGCCGTGATCTGCCCCCCATCCATCGTCGAGCGGACCGATTGGCTGACATCGGAAAAGCCGATATTGTTGCCGTAGTCCTTCTGAAACTGTGCATGAGCCGTTGAAGCCAGCATACATGCGGAGCCAAGCACATATAGTGCTCTTACGGACGAGCGAAGTAAACGCATGGGACACTCCATATTGTTTGATGTGGTTCGAACTGCATGGTAACCGGGGAACGCCTTTTCAGCATCCCGCATCCTCGCGCGCGGATAAGAGAATCAGATAGCGCCGATTCATGCGGAGGATGGATGCCGGGGTGATGCTCCCAGGTCCCGTGATGAAGGTATCTCCCGATGAGCCCGTATGATGGTTATGCCGACCACATAAAAACCACATATACCCAATTCCATACGATGGTCCAATCGGCATTGCGGGCGGACCCGGCCTAACGCATACGCGGTTGCCGCTGCACGTTGCCGGGATGTTGTGCCGGCGTTCAACTCCGGCACAGCCTCTCAGCGCTCGACGATCACTCTGAGACACTGCCGGAAATCCCTGTTCCGATATCCTATGAATTGATGGTGCTAATGTGGTGTTACTCCACCGCGGGCGCTACAACGCCGCGATGGATCCCGAGAGCGAGGCGCCATTGTCGAGCCCGAGTTTCTTGCGAATATGGCCGCGGTGGAGCTCGACGGTTCTCACCGTGATATACAACATGCTGGCGATATCCTTCGATACGAGTCCGACCCGGAGCAGGCAGCAGATCCGGACCTCGGTAGGGGTAAGCTCGGGGAACTCCCGCGCCAGCTTTCGTGCGAAGCGGGGATGCACCAGATTGAACTGCTTCGAGAATGTCTCCCATCCATCCCCTGACTGAAGATACTCCTCGATACGCGCAACGGTGCTCTTCAGCGTCGTCGGTCCCTGCTCATTCTTCAACGCCTGAAGCTCCTCGGTGAGCCTTGCCAGAAGCTGGTTCTTCTGCGTCAGCTGCATTGCAAGCATGCTGAGCTCACGGTTCTTGGAATCCATCTCCTGCTGAAGCCTGGCAGCTTTGAGCGCTTCGATCTCCTTTTCACGCTCGAGCCGTTCCACCTCATGGCGGGTCTGGATCTCGTAGATCATCTTCTGCCGCTCTTCCCCCATCAACGCCTCTTTCGCCTTGGAATAGTCGATATAGTAGGAGAGCGCGCGCTTATAATCTTCGCGCTCCTCATACATATTCGAGCGCTCATGATCCAGCATATAGAGGAGCTGTTTATCCCCATCATGCTGCGCTATTTTTTTCGCTTTGCGGATATACACGATCGCCGATGGATAGCTTTCGGCCATCCGGTAGACCCGGCTGATATTATAGTAGATCCTCCCCAGATATCTGTACGCCTTGTAGTGCTCGGCAACGCGCATCGCCTGTTTATAGTACTTCAGAGCGGTCTTCTGCTCACCCTTGCCATCATATACTGTCCCGATGCTGTTGATGGCAGTGGCTTCGCGGTCATACGCATGAATCTCATGATAGATGTCGCGCGCCATAAGGAACTGTTCCAGAGCGGCATCGTAGTTCTTCGCGTCCATATGCAGCGACCCGATACCATGAAGCGTCATCGCCTCCCCCACACGATCGCCGTGGTTACGCCGTATGATCAGGCCGCGCTCCATATACTGAAGAGCCGTCGGTATATCGCCGAGCCTTTTGTATAAGAGGCCGATCTCATAGAGGCATCCTCCAAGCTCCCGCTCATTTCCCCCCTGTTCAAGCATACCGGCAGCGCGCAGCCCCGACGCCAGAGCAAGCGAGTACTGCCCGATCATCCTCTGCCATCTGCTCTTGTGCTGCAGCGCGATCCCGAGATGCTTGTGATCGTTCAGCCGCTCGAACTCTCTGATGCACCTGTCGAACAGTCTCCCCACCCCCGTATTCTCTCCCTGTCCCTGCTGATAGGACGCCATCACCAGCCACACCTGCGCGCGCATGCCTCTATCCTTCAACTTCGCAAAGAGCAGTTCAGCCTGCCGGAGATAGCCCACAATCTCGTCCGACCGCTCCCCAAGCATCAGCCTGGCGCGCACCATCACAAACAGCGCCGTGGCGCTGTGCCACCGGTCCCCCACCGACTCCGCCAGATCCAGAGCCCGGCTGGCAAGAGCAACGCTCTGGGTCGCGTCCGAACGGATAAGCCCCGTGGCCGTTTCCACAAGGTTCTGTAGCTGCCGCCGTATATCGCCTGCGTTATTGCTCTGAATCCTATCCGGCATTTCTGGTTCTGATAGTGACCGCACTCCCGGCTATGCTGTTCGGAGATAGTGCGAAGTAGAACGGTATGCTGCACCGCCAGCAGAAAAACCGTTCTCCCGACAATGCGCCCATAGATTAAGTAAATAACCTATCCATCCCTATGCAGATATGCGGAACTCTCTTCGGCCGGCGTTTCCATGCAGACGCTACGGTCAACCGGAGTCCGCACACCGTACTCCCCCTGAGGCCTACCCGGAAGAAGCTCCAGAGCATGACGGCGGCCGGATCGGCATCGAGCACTGTTGGCACCCGCGGCCCGGGCTGGTTGGGTTGTACAGACACGGAACGGTAGGGTCTATGGCCGGAAATGGTACAGCGAAACGGTACAGCACTGCTGTTTGGCATGGTGTGAATGACAACGGAGCCAGGGACCGGGATATCTGCCCACAGCTCTCCGGCCGCCGTATGCAACGGATGGAAAATCATCCGCCGCCCCGAGCGCATCCGCTGCTTCCGGCGAGGAACATCATTCCCGACGCACGTAAGCAAATGCGCCCTCCTCACAAGCACCTCCTCGCACGGCGGGCACTGGACATCCTGAAGGAGCAGCTCGAGGAAATAAAGCAGATGAATACAACGTTTATCTTCCCGAGCCACTCCGGCCATCAGAGCCCATAAGTCACAGTACGGAATGCGTGGCGTTGCGCAGGCCGGGCTTCAGGAGTTACATGGATGATCCACGGGTTCCGCGCTCCGGCCCGCCCAACGATCCGCGAACAGCTTGAGCTTGACCACGCCCCGGACATCATCGGGGCATAGCGTGCACATAAACCCGCCGTCCCGCTGGATGAGCATACGGCCGCGCCACCCTCCTCACACAACGCACGATCATGATGCAGGCGTGAGGGGATCGCCTGGATGCTGGGATGTCAGTTGCAGAGAGCGGTGATTGCTTGAGCCCCGGTGGCTGAAGCGACAAAAGATACTTATCGGACCAGGCGTGGTCGATAAACGTAGAGGAGCCGAGATGGTATAAGTGCAGGGCCCTGCTTGTGGCAGCTATGCAGCAGCAGCCGAGCCCGGATAAGGAATCCGGCCGTTCGTGTGGTTGTACGGTCTTTCAGTCCCTGTTTCGAAGAAATTTATGAGAACACCATCCTCGCTCGCGATAGTTCTGGGTCTGCTTGCAGTTGCCGGGTGCGCCGGCCCTACCGCCGGCATCGTCAGGACCCCATCGCACCCCGAAGCACGCCGCCAGGGCGCATCAGTGATCGGTGCGCCGCTCGACCGGCGGCGCCTGGCGGCGCTCGTGGTCACCTATATCAACCTCTATCGGTCGAAGCATAATCTCTCCCTTCCGCGCCCCGATAGCATCGCCACCGTCGCCGCCGACTGGATGGCGGACTATCAGGCCGGCCATCGGACCGTGACACATGTGACCGAGCAGGAGGGATGGAGAAAGTTCGGCGAGCGCTATCGCCGTCTGGGGGGTGGGGCCTATACCGCCGGCTATGAGAACGCAAGCTGGTCCCCCCTGTTCGATCCCGCCGCAGGGAGCAATCTGACCTACGACCAGATGGCGCGCGCCATCGTCGATGGCTGGATCAACAGCCCGAAGCATCATCAGAATCTGATCGCGCAGATGGAGGGGACCGATCCCTATATCGGCGTCGGCGTGGCCGTGGGAGACAACGCGGGATACGCCGGGATCTATGCCACGATGGACATCTTCATGTTCGCGCCGGCCGCTCGCATCCGCTGAGCGGCCGGCATCCCGTCGCCGTTCAGAAGGATGAGCGCTCCGCTCCCATGCCCTGCGGGAGTTTACCCCCCTCGACATTCCAGGCCGACATGCTCCCCACGATGGCTGTGCCCGGGGTCTCCCGGAGGAGCTCATCGCAGCGGATACGCGCCAGCAGCCATGCAAGGGTCGACTCTGCCCCCTGATTGGCATTGACGCCGAACGGGTGCAGCCCGTCGCAGCATCCGCCGCTGGAGGGATCGAACAGCGCCATCCCCACATCGTTCCGGCCGAGGAACCAGCCGAGCGCCGCCAGCGCATTCTCGTGCCAGCGCGGCTCCCCCGTTATCCGATATGCGCTCGAGCAGGCCAGCACCAGCGCCATCGCGTCGATCGGCTGCTGATCGAACCGTGCCCGCTCCCCCCCCCGGCTGTACCAGCCGTTGTTGCCGATCAGCGAGAGATGCCCCTGGGGAGTGCGCTGCAGCCCTACAACCCAGTCGAGTGCGCGCAGCGCCACGTTGACCATCTCGGTATCACGCAGACGATTTCCGGCCAGCATCAGCGCCATCGGCAGCTTCGCGTTGGCATACGTCAGGGAATCCTCGCACCAAGGCCAGTTCTCCTGGCCGTTACAGGTGAACTGCATATAGAGCCGCTCGGCAAGGACCGTCAGAAGCCTGTAGGCGGCGAAATCGGTGCGGCGGCAGTCGAGGTAGCGGTCGATGCCGAAGATCGTATAGGCCCATGCGCGCGGCGAGCTGAACGCATCGATGGCCGGTATAGCCTCCTCCAGCAGACGGATCGCAAGCTCCCGCTGCGACGGCAGCGGCGCCGATTCGCTTGCAACGCCGAGCGCCCAGATGGTGCGTCCATGCGAATCCTCGCTCCCGGTCTCCTCGAGCCACTGCCGATCGTACGACATAAAATTCCTGAACCGCCCGAACGGACGGTTGAACGCATGCATCAGAAACGAGAGATAGACCGGCACGCGCTTCTCCACCTCGCTCGACGATCGCAGCCGCAACCCTCCGCAGGCGACGATCAGCGCGCGGGCATTGTCGTCGATACAGTACCCATGGTCGCGATCGGGGACGGTATACTTGGCATGCTGCAGCATCCCGGTGTCGTCGGTCATCGTAAGCAGATGGCGGTAATCGATCTCCGGCAGCTTCATCTGTTCGGGTGCAGTTGGTCGTTCGCTCTTCATAATCACCTACGGTTTGTTCAATCGCATCGTACACTTCTCTCCCTTCAAGCAATCATCAGGCCATCCGGCGCCCGCCCGGCGTGGACGCCATATTTTCCCGGCCTCCCCCATCGCATCGAAGGATGATGAGGGGCCGGCGGATTTTCTTCCGGAAGAATGCGAAGCGAGTGGCGGATACTGGAATGGCGGAGGATGTGGGCTATATATGCCGTACCGCGAAGGAACAGCCATATATATGGCCGCTGTTCGCGGTACGGCATGCATGCGTGAGATGCGCGGGAAGGTCACTGCCGCATGGTGCTCAGCAGCACGTCGAGGCCGATCGTGGCGATGCCGGAGAAGGAGTCGGACATCGCATACGGGATGATCAGCTCTCCATTATGCAGCATCGCCCCGCAACTATATACCACGTTGGGAACGTAGCCCTCGCGCTCCTCGGTGTTCGGGCAGAGCAGCGGGATCGTCAGGCGGCCGATGATCTTCGAGGGATCGTGCAGATCGAGCAGCGTGCATCCCATACAGTATTTCCGCATCGGTCCAACCCCGTGCGTCAGCAGCAGCCACCCCGCCTCGGTCTCGATCGGGGAGCCGTTGTTGCCGATCTGCACGAACTCCCACGGCTGCTCCGGCATCTGCAACAGCGTGCGGTCGTACCAGAAATGGATCTGATCGGAGCGCATGATGTAGAGGTTCTCCCCATCCTGCCGCCCGATCATCATATAGTGCCCGTCGATCTTCCGGGGGAAGAGCGCCATCCCCTTGTCGATCGCGCTGGGGCCGTTCAGCGTCAGAACCTTGAAGGTGATGAAGTCCTCGGTCTCGATCAGCTGCGGCAGAATCCTGAAGCCGTTGTACGCTGTATAGGTGGCGTAGTAGGTGACATCCCCGTCGTCGTCGACGAAGCGGACGAACCGCGCATCTTCGATCCCGCGGCTTTCGTTCTCCGACACCGGAAACAGCACCCGCTCGGAGATCCCGTGCTCGTCGGGGAAACGCACCGTGTAGTTCGATTTGGCAAGCCAGAGCACCGCGCCGATCGCTTCCTTCTGCGCGGTCTTCGGCAGGAGGCGCTCCCCGTCGAGCGTGGCGACCGCATGCTCCAGATCCGCCAGGGTGAATGCCTCCGGCAGCTGCCCCATGATATGGAGCGAGACCTCGTTATCCCCCCCCATCTCCTCGAGCTTCAGCAGAAAGAGCTTTTTCTCGAAGGTGCTGTCGACGATCATCTCCGGTATCTCCAGATAGGGGCTGATCGGATCGAAGTCGATGGCGTTGTTGGCGTCGATCACCCCCCCCCGGAATTCGATCGAGGAGATATGCCCCTCGCCGGTGGCGCGGAAGCTCATGATGAAACGGGAGCTCCCCTCCGGCAGACCGCTCTGATCGGGATCGAGAACGATCGACGGGTTGAACATCGCCGCCGCGCTGATCGAATACTCATGGGTGAAGTATGCCCCCAGCAGCATCTTCTGCGACTCGGTGAGGTCGACCCCCTCGGGCAGATATCCCTCCATCTCCCGGAAATGCTTCATCAGCGACTTTCTGAAATGCCGGTGCCGGTGGGCGAACTCCGTCATCACCCCCTGCAGCTCCTGCTCCACCCGCTGGCTCGACAGCGACAGCACCCGGTCGATCACATGGCGGACCCTGTGGGCCCCCCCCGGACGGAACAGCTTGGTGATGACGCGCGAATGCTCGGGGGCAAAACGCCCCTCCAGACGCTTCACGTTAAGACAGCCGGAGGTGATATCCTGTAGCTGATTCCCATTGCTCGGAGTCGATATGATCTGAGGTTCCATCCAGTTCAGTAGCGATTGTTGAAGGTCGCCGCCCCGCTCCAGTATGCTATGTGCCAGGGCCATCGCCCCCATTCCGGGGGGCCGAGCGGGACGGCAGGAAACGGCTAGAGAGCCGGCCGCGAGCGGTTCAGACAAAGCTCCACCAGATCGTCGATACGCGCCACGCCGACGCACATCACCGAATCCGCCCCTCCCCAGTAGATCTTCACGGTTCCATCCTCCTCCGGGACCGCCCCACAGGTGAAGACCACATTATGCACATAGCCGGTGATCTCCCAGGGGTCCTCCGGCTGCAGTATCCACTCATCCGACACCCCGATGATCCGCGACGGGTCCTCCAGATCGTGCAGCGCCACCCCGAGCCGGTAGACCGAGCCGTCCATCGTCGGAAAGACGCCGTGGTAGATATGGAGCCATCCGCTGGGGGTCCGGAACGGCGTGGCGCCGGGTCCGATCTTCATCTCATCCCAGTGATAGGTCACCGGCTTCATCACCAGCCGGGAATCCCCCCAGTAGATGAGGTCGGGGGAATAGGAGATCCAGATCGACCAGGGGGAGATCTCCGAGTGAGGACGATCGAGCCTGACGTAGCGGCCGCCGATCCTCTCCGGGAAGATCACCACGTTCCGGTAATCGGCCTGGGTGATAAGCGCCACCCGCTCGACGCTGGTGAAATCCCTGGTGCGCGCCAGCGCCACCCGCACCCCATGCCGGGAATACGCGCTGTAGGTGAGAAGATACTCCCCCTCGATCGGGCAGATCCGCAGATCCTCGACGCCGAACTCCTCGTACTCGGCGAACACCCCTTCGGTCGCGGGAGTCAGGAAAGGCTGGGGGTGCGCGTGAAAGCTGAACCCGTCATGGCTCTCGGCGATGCCGATGATCGAGCGCCCGTTCCGTTTGTGCGAGCGGAAGAGCATGATATAGCGTCCGTCGTGCTTCACCACCCCGGCGTTGTGCACGGTCGCCACCGGATAGGGGATCTCATCCCTGGTGAGCACCGGATTGTTCTCGTAGCGCTTTACGATCGGATCATTCATTGCTCGCCTCGTCGGTTAGTTGGTAGCTGTCCGGGGGGATCGGATCGCCCCTCAGCGCCGGTCCGGCGCCCGTTCCGTCGCGATGGAGCCGATGATGGGACCGGCCCCCGCGCCGATGATTTTTTCGTAGACGGCGATGTAGGCATCGGCCATCCTTTCGACGGTGAAGCGCCGCTCCACCACGGCGCGGCATCCCCCTCTGTCGATCTCGCCGATCCTCCGGACCATCTCGACCGCATCGTCGATCCCCCCGACCAGATAGCCGTTCCTTCCCGGCTCGATCAGCTCCGGCATGCTTCCACGGTTGTACGCCACCACCGGCGTGCCGCAGGCCATCGCCTCGACCACCGACAGACCGAACGGCTCGTTGAAGTTGATCGGATGCAGAAGCGCCAGCGCCCCTCCCAGCACCTCGTCACGGCGCTCCGGGCCGACGCTGCCGATATATTCGACGCGGCCATCGGCCAGATGGGGGGCCACCTCCCGCTCGTAGTATCCCTGGTCCTGGATGATCCCCGCCATCACCAGACGCAGCCCGGCGCGGCGCGCTATCTCGATGGCATCGCCCGCCCCCTTGTCGTGATGGATGCGGCCGAAATAGAGAAGATAGTCCCCGGGGGAAGTATTGAGCGTGAAGTTCTCGATGTCGATCCCATGATGGATCGTAGCGATATAGTCGAGCTCGGGATCGCGGTCGGCATCGCTGATCGAGACGTAGTAGGTACGACCGTTGTATTTGCGATAGACCGGAAGGATCGCCGCCGAGGAGAAGCCATGGATCGTGGTGAGCAGCGGCGTCTCCACCAGATGGCTGTAACAGAGCGGGGGGAAATCGAACTGATTATGGATCAGATCGAACTCCCCGGCATGCTCGAAGACGTCGGCGATATGGAGCGAGCCCCACACCTTCGCGTCGATCGTGCGATCCTCCTCATAGCCGGCCGGGGCCACCGCCCGCAGCCGCCCGGAGGTGACCGAGTCGGCGGTGGCGAACAGCGTGACATCGACGCCGCGGGCCACCAGCGCCTCGGTCAGCAGCGATGTAACGCGCTCCCACGGCCCGTAATGCCTCGGAGGGGTACGCCAGGCGATCGGCGCCAGCATTGCTATGCGCACATGGACTCCGTTCTACTGAGCATGGATGCCATGATATCCCCCACCCTATTTCCCCTGCAGGCTCCGGTTCGCATAGGCCGCACGGCGCGCCGCGGCCTGCAGAAGCTGCTGCTGGGCGACGCTCATCGAGTTGAGCTTCGCCTGCTGGAGGAGCTTCGTGTTGAAGTTCCAGAACTGCGAATGGCGCGGTATCGCGATATCCTCGAACAGCCGAAGATACTCTTTTCCCACCGAGCTCCAGATCATTTTCCGCCCGAACGCATAGGCGCGGCGGCGCATCGCCTCGCGCTCCTCGTTGTTCTCGATAAGGTCGTTGATCGCCGTGGCGAATTCCGCCGGCGAACGGAAGTCGACCAGACGGCCGCGGCCATCGGCCAGAAGATCCTCGGCATAATAGTACCGGGTCGAGACCACCGCCTTCCCCATCCCGGTGGCGTAGGCAAGGGTCCCGCTGGAGATCTGCTCGCGATTCGGATATGGAGTGACATAGATATCGCACGCCTTCAGATACTCGTGCAGATCGTCGTTGGAGAGATACCGGTTCTCGAACCTGACATTCCTCTCCAGTCCCAGCTCCGCCACGCGGCGCTGGAGCCCCTCGCGGTAGGCCTCCCCCTGATGGGCGATCACGCCGGGATGGGTGGCGCCGACGATCATATAGAGCACATCGGGATGGCGGCGGACGATCGCCGGAAGCGCCTCGATCATATCCCCGATCCCCTTGCTTGGACCGATCAGACCGAAGGTCATGATGATCGTCCTCCCCTCGGCGCCGAAACGCTTCTTGTAGGGCTCGCTGGCGACGAACGGAACGTCGGGGATGCCATGCGGGATAACGCGCACTTTCTCGGAGGCGACGCCATAGACATCCCCCAGAATCCGCATCGCCTGCGGCGTCAGAACCACAACGGCGTCGGAGGCCTCGACCACCTGGCGGAGACGGGCATGATAGTGCGGAGCCGGCTCGGCCAGCACCGTATGGAGCGTCGTCACGACCGGCTTGCGCGCCGCGCGGAGCATATCCAGAAGATAGCTCCCCTCGTCGCCGCCGAAGATCCCGAACTCGTGCTGCACGCAGATGGTATCGTACTCCGAACAGTTGATGAACTCGGCGACAGCCTTGTAGCCGGGACGATCATCCTTGCGCAGCTTGACCACGACCTCCGGAGGATAGCTGTACGCCGCAGGATCATCACTCATCGCCGCGATGCCGATGGAGCTCTCCGGCAGATGCAGTGCGATCGACTCGCCAAGATCGCGCGTGAAGGTCGCGATCCCACATTTCTGCGGCGTATACGTTGAGAGGAAGAGTGGGCGGTGCTGATGATTCTGCGTGCGATCGATGTTCATAGTGCTGTCCCTGGAGTAACTGGTCTGGATATGACGTCGGGGGGCCAGAGCACAAGGGGTGCAGGGCCACCCATTACGCCGTAAATATCATGCCAGTATGGGGTGATATGCCGGACGAAATATGGCGACGATCGTTGATTATCGCATGCTCACACGTTAGGTCGGAGTTCTACTCCGACCCTGTTGCGGACGGGCCCGGAGTACAACGCCGGACCAACCTCCGGCAAACTGAGGCACGACTGCAGGACGAAACGTGGCGACGATCGAGGAGACTTCCGGGTTAGCGCGGGAGCCACGTCGGCGTTAGTGGCGGACAGATCCATCAACGAGCGAGGGGGGCCCCTGCCGGGGCCCCCCTCGCGTCACTATCAGCGGTGCGGTGCGGGTTTACTGTGCCTCGCTCGGCCCCAGCATATCCTCCGGGCGGACCCACTCGTTGAACTGCTCGTCGCTGAGCAGCTCCAGCGCGGTTGCGGCCTGGCGGAGCGTGGTCCCCTCCTTGTGCGCCTTTTTGGCGATCTTGGCGGCATTATCATAGCCGATATGCGGATTCAGCGACGTAACCAGCATCAGCGAGTTCTCCAGATGGCTCTGGATGCCGCTGGGGTTCGGCTCGATGCCGACCGCGCAATGCTCGTTGAAGCTCTCGCAGGCGTCACCGAGCAGGCGGATCGAGTTCAGCAGGTTGAAGATCATCACCGGCTTGAAGACGTTCAGCTCGAAGTTCCCCGACATCCCCCCGACGGCGACCGCCGCGTCGTTGCCGATCACCTGAGCGCAGACCATCGTCATCGCCTCCGACTGCGTCGGGTTGACCTTCCCCGGCATGATCGAACTTCCCGGCTCGTTCTCGGGGATGAAGATCTCGCCGATGCCGCAGCGCGGTCCGGAGGCAAGCCAGCGGACATCGTTGGCGATCTTCATCAGCGAACAGGCCAGCGTCTTCATCGCCCCCGAGGCGAAGACGATCGCGTCGTGCGCGGCAAGCGCCTCGAACTTGTTCGGAGCGCTGCGGAACGGAAGCCCCGTCAGCTCGGCGATCTTGGCTGCCCCCTCCTCGGCGAAGCGTGGATGGGTGTTCAGCCCGGTGCCGACCGCAGTTCCTCCCAGCGCCAGCTCGTAGAGTCCGTCGAGCGCGAAGACGATCCGCTTGAGGTCGTTGTCGAGCTGCTGCACCCAGCCGCCGATCTCCTGCCCGAGCGTCAGCGGCGTGGCGTCCATCAAGTGGGTCCGCCCGATCTTCACAATGCTCATGAACTCCTCGCTCTTGGCGCGAAGCGTATCGCGGAGCGATTCGACGCGGGGGATCAGGTGGCGCACGACGCGCTCGGCCGCCGCGATATGCATCGCCGTCGGGAAGGTGTCGTTCGAGGACTGCGCCTTGTTGACATCATCGTTCGGGTGGATCGGCTTCTTCGACCCCATCTCCCCGCCGGCCATCTCGATGGCGCGGTTGGAGATCACCTCGTTGGCGTTCATGTTGGTCTGGGTGCCGCTCCCGGTCTGCCAGATCACCAGCGGAAAATGATCGTCGAGCTTGCCGTCGATCACCTCGTCGGCGGCGCGGGCGATCAGCTCGGCCTTCTCGTAGGTCAGAAGACCCAGCTCGCGGTTGGTCAGCGCGGCTGCCTTCTTCAGAATGCCGAGCGCGCGGATCATCTCGCGCGGGAAGCGATCGCCGCCGATCTTGAAGTTCTCGAGCGAGCGGGCCGTCTGTGCCCCGTAATAGCGATCGGATGGGACCTGCATCTCCCCCATCGTGTCACGTTCGATGCGATATGTCATTGACGTTGGAAATTTGATCGTGAGTACTGTACTGTCTCCAGAGCGTACAAATATCGGCAATTGATCCTCCCCCCCGATCCCCCGGCACATCCAGAAACATGTTGCATCGATCCGCGTATGCGGCGCGGCGCCCCACGGCCGTCGGGGCGCATACGCACAGGGGGCGCAATCAGACCCATCGCGTGGCCGTCATGGATATATCGTACTTCGGCCGGGGCTCTTCCGCTGGCGACTCCGTATCTTGGCGATATTCATTCAACCCGAGGATATGATGGATCAGCATCGCAGCGATCGCGGGGACGACAGGTTCGTCCCCCCAGTCTCGCCGGCCACGGTCGCCGGATGGATGGGGAAATTCTTCGAGATGGTCGTCCAGGTGATGACCGGCCAGAGCCCGTCGCACGCCGAGCCGGAGATGGTCGAGCGCCGGGAGGATCGTGCCGCGCCGCGCCAGTCGCGCCAGGAGGCCGTGATCGAGACGATCACGCCGCAGCGCCCGATGCTCGGCTATCTCAACACGGGGCTCTACAAGATCGAGCGGATGCGGCAGCAGACCAGGATGGCGAAGCAGTATCGGGGGGCGATGGAGACGATCACGCTGACCCGCCGGGCGATCCGTCGCACCCCGCGCCGCAGCCGCTATCTGTTCAAGGGATACGGGCTCCTGCTGAAGGATGCGAACCAGCGCGTCAAGGAACTCTATACCCAGATCCGCCATACGCAGCGGCACCTCAGCAGCTACGATCCGTTCGCCCTGGCCGACGAGATCAGGCGACTCGAATCCTCCCTCCGCTCAAGCCGCTCCCCTGCCCAGCAGGCCGAGATCGAGCTTCGGCTGGAGTCGCGGCGCGATCTGCTGGAATCGGTGCAGCGGCTCGACGAGCAGCTTGACACTCTTCTGGCGCAGCTCGGCTCGATAGCCTCGGCGCTGGAGCTGAACCATCTCCGGGTGGTCAAGATCGCCGGGGAGGCAAGCTATCAGTCGGGAGCGGGGATGCTGGAGAGCAGGATGCAGGATGTCAGCGAACAGCTCGAACTGCTGGAGCAGAGCCTGCGGGAGCTCAACGGACGCTGAGTCCGCTGCCCCCGACCGAAGCAGGACCGGAGATCCTTATGAGAGATGGGGCCGCAGGCCGGCTCCCGGCCCCGCGATGCAGTGCCCGGAGAAGCCGTTTCCGGGCATATCATTCCTCCCCGCCGTCCGGCACGCGATCATGGCGCCCCGGATTCCCGATCGTGGCCCATCATGGCCGCGCCGCAGGGCCGGGTGCGCATCCCGCCCCTCTCGTATCAGTCGATCAGCGACTGCGCCGCCTCCTCGCCGGTGACCACCGCCCCTTCCATAAACCCCTGCCACTCCGCCAGATGCTCCCCCGCGAAGAGCACCTTGCCATGCGGCTGCATCAGCAGCGGCCGCACCGTGAACCACTGTCCCGGACGATAGATCGCATATGCCCCCTCGGTATAGTCGTCGCGCTGCCAGGGGTACGATGCGATCCCCCGGGCGAGCTGCGGGGCCCTGGCGTTGACCGGGACCAGATCGCGCGTGATGATGTCGAGCCGCCGCTTCTCATCCTGCGCCGCCAGCACATCGGCCTTGTCGCCGACCGCGTAGCTGGTGAGGATTCCCTGCCTCCCCGGCTGCCCCTTGGTGCTGTGGAAATAGTAGTGCGAAGTCTCGTCGCTCACCAGCGAGAAGTTCTCGGCGCCCCAGAACCGTTCACTGTAGAGCACGGAGCTTTTGATGATCCGTGAATACTGCAGCTTCCGCGCCGCCTCGATCTGCGCGTCGGGCAGCGGCGGATCGAAACGGATCGAGTCGAGCGTCCGCGCCGGCACCGTGCAGATGCATGCGTCGGCATCGATATAGGAGCCCCTGGCCCGAACCCTCACCTTCCCCCCGCTCTGCCGCACCTCGTCGACCGGCATTCCCAGCCTGATCGCGCCGGTTCCCACGCGTGCCGCGAGCGCCTCGATCAGACGGGAGTTCCCCCCCTCGATCTTGAAATCCATCTCGTTCTCCGGGCTCGACTCGAAATATTCGGTCGCCGCCATATACGCCGAGACGCTCCTGATCGACTCGCCGAAATCGGTGCTGTCGAACAGATCGCGCAGCCGAAGGTCGTCGGGGGTGAAGCCCCGGTCCTCCAGCAGCGTCCACCAGTCCACGCGATCCATCGCTTCCTTGTCCCTGTCGGTATAGAGCGCGTACTCCCCGCGAAGCTTCTCGAACGCCTCGCCGGCCTGCTTCGAATAGCTCCACGTCCCCGGCTTCCTGATCCTTCCCCCGGCCAGCAGGCTTGCCGCAAAGCGATGATCCTGCAGCGGGATCGAGAACTCCGTGCAGAGCTCCTGCATCCGCGTATGGCTCGCTCCTACCCACTCGGCGCCGAGCTCGCAGCTCAGCGATGGGTTCTCCTTCATATGGTGGGTCAGCACCCGCCCCCCGCGCCGCTCACGGGCCTCCAGCACCGTGACGTCCCAGCCGTTCGACTTCAGCCGGTATGCCGCGGCAAGGCCCGACAGGCCCGCACCGATCACGATGCAGCGGGGCGCGAAGCTGCGCAGACCACGGCCGATAAGAAAAGGGGCGCCAAGCGCGAACATGCCGGCGCCCTTGAGGAACTCGCGACGAGAGATCATTGTGTCGATGCTGTGTTGAATATGCGGGAGAGAACTGCCGGGTGCAAAGCTAGGAACTCTGTTGCACTATTTTCGCAATGCGGGCTGTATCCGAGGAAAGTAGCGTAAAATTCCGGATTTCTATCCGTGGTTTGCTCTTGATACACCAGGGTACAACCTTACCGTATCGAGGACCGCAACGTGCCTGATCCCGAACGGTGGGCTGGCTACTGAATCACGCTGTATCACTCGATGCATACCACCAGACGTTCTGGATCGATCCGACGATCATGCAGTGATCGGCATCGGCGCACGCCATCCGCCCGGTGATGGTCTCATGGACGATATCGACCACCTCCCATCCGTCGGCCGAAACCTGAGCCGAGGTGATGAACGGGAGCAGAAGCCAGCACGCAACGATGAGCGAGAGGATAAATTTCATAGACTCCGGCGACAGTAAATTCCCCGGCGAGCGCCTCGGCCGGGAATATGAGGAAGATGCGGGTATCGCAAGACGACGAACGCTTTCGTGGCGATCGAAACCCAATGCTGAAGGAACCGACAGTAATAACTCCCGATGGAAGGCGTCCTGGTTCGGATAACATATCGGGCGGCATCTGATGAGGCAATGATAAAATCATCCTTCAGAACTACATTCCCCATTGCATCGTGGTCATCACGGACGTGCGGGTGGCGGCGCGGATCGTCCCTTCTCATCGGCGGGATTGGGATAGATTGATGGATGCAATGGGCTTCGATCAGGAATTATATACCATGATACAGGGCGACACCATAACCTTCGGCAGATATAACTGGCGGGTGCTTGACGTCAGCGACGACAGGGCGCTGGTTATTACCGAGGATATAATAGAACTGCGATGGTATCACGGGAAGTTTGTAGACATACAGTGGGCGAATTGCGATTTGAGAGAATATCTCAACACTGAATTCCGCGATATATTCAGTCGGGACGAAAAGGCAAGAATTATTACGGTTACGAACAGAAATCCGGACAATCCGTGGTTCAGAACAGAAGGCGGCGAAGATTCCACCGATAGTATATTTTTGCTGAGCCTTGAAGAAGCCTGCATGTATTTCGGCGACAGCACAGCGAAATTGAAAACCAAGGGCAACCAGACCTGGTTTATAGATGACGACAACAACGGCAAACGGCAGGCGAGATATGGCGACGCTCCCCACTGGTGGCGACTTCGGTCTCCGGGCTATTACGGACGGACGGCCGCGAGCATCAGCTCCAGTGGCTATGTCTACGTTCGCGGCAACGGCGTCCATGGCAGGCCCCGGGACGGCGGCGGTGTTCGTCCCGCTTTGTGGATGAGGCTGAAAGTTTAAACCTTCGTGATATATACCGGCAGCATCCTTGCGTATAAACAACCGATCTGTGTTCGGTCGCCAGCCGATGTACGTTGTACTCCCGGCCAGCCTCGCGGAACTCCAGTCTCCCCCGGCCTCTCCCGAATTTCAGGCGATCTTCCCCATTGGCTCACTAATTGCTAATTCGAATTCTGCTTTACCCTCATAAAGGAACTCGATTGGAAAAGAACGTAAGCCCTGCCGATACCATATCTCTCCCTGAATCCGGTTATGTCGAAGTCCGTGGCGCCCGCGAGCATAACCTGAAGGATATCAATGTCCGTATTCCCCGCAATCAACTGGTCGTCTTCACGGGAGTGTCGGGATCGGGTAAGTCATCGCTGGCGTTCGGGACGCTTTATGCCGAGGCGCAGCGGCGGTACTTTGAATCCGTCTCCCCCTATGCCCGCCGCCTCATCGATCAGGTCGGCGTGCCGGATGTGGATTCCATCGAAGGACTCCCCCCCGCGGTCGCGCTGCAGCAGCAGCGCGGGGCCCCCGGCGCCCGGTCGACCGTCGGCAGCCTGACCGCTATTTCCAATCTCGTCCGCATGCTCTATTCCCGCGCTGGCACCTATCCCGCGCGCCAGCCGATGCTCTATGCCGAGGATTTTTCGCCCAACACCCCGCAGGGTGCCTGTCCGAAATGCCATGGCATGGGACGCGTCTATACGATGACCGAGGAATCCATGGTCCCCGATCCATCGCTTACCATCCGCCAGCGCGCTGTCGCGGCCTGGCCCATGGCGTGGGGCGGCCAGAACCTGCGCGATATCCTCGTGTCGCTCGGCTACGATGTCGACACGCCGTGGAAGGATCTGCCGCAGAAGGACCGCGACTGGATACTCTTTACCGAGGAACAGCCGGTGGTGCCCGTCTACGCCGGTTTCACGCCGGCGGAGACGCGGCAGGCGCTGCGCCGCAGGATGGAGCCGAGTTATCAGGGAACGTTCAGCAGTGCAAAGCGGCATCTCGAATATACTCTCGCCAACACGCAGAGCGCGCAGATGCGAAAGCGCGTGCTCCAGTTCATGCTGGCCGATGCCTGCCCCATGTGCCACGGCAAACGCCTCAAGCGCGAGGCGCTCGCCGTCACGTTCACCGGCCATGATATCGCCGCGCTGTCGCACCTGTCGCTGGTGGAGCTGGCCGGGCTGATCCGTCCGGCGGCCGAGGGGGCCCTTGACCCGAAGAGTGTCGAACGCGGAGAGCCAGTCAGCCGGAAGGCGGCACAGGCGGCGACCGAGGAGCGTGTACGCGCGGGCGGCGCCGCACATGCGGGCGCGCCGGACGTGCGCCGGACCGAAAACCTTTCCGTCGAAAAGCGCCTCGCCGCACAGCGTCTCTGCACGGAACTGTTGAGCCGGTTGAATACCCTCATCGAACTCGGCCTTGGCTATCTGTCGCTCGATCGCAGCACCCCGACCTGCTCCCCCGGCGAGCTGCAGCGCCTGCGCCTTGCCACCCAGCTCGCTTCGCATCTGTTCGGCGTCATCTATGTGCTGGATGAGCCGACGGCGGGGCTGCATCCCGCCGACGGCCAGGCCCTGTTCGACGCCCTGCACCGGCTCAAGAAATCAGGCAATTCCCTCTTCGTCGTCGAGCATGATGTCGAGATGATGCGGCGCGCCGATTGGCTCGTCGACGTCGGACCCGAGGCCGGCAGTGAGGGCGGACGTATTCTATACAGCGGCCCACCAGCGGGTCTTGCCGACATCGAGGACTCTCGTACACGCCGTTATCTGTTTCAGGATACCCCGCCTCTCGCATCCAGAAACCGCGCGCCGCAGGGATGGCTGCGGCTGAACAAGGTCACACGCAACAACCTCAGGGAGGTCGACGCCGCCTTCCCTCTGTGCTGTTTCACGGCGGTCACGGGCGTGTCCGGCTCCGGCAAATCGAGCCTGGTCAGCCAGGCGCTGCTCGAGCTTGTGAGGAATCATCTCGAGCCGGATCATAACGGAACCGATGAGGAAGTGGCGCTGGAAGATGCTCCGCTGCAAAAGACAACGGGATCTCTTGGCGGAGACCTCGCGGCGATACAGCGTGTGGTGCAGGTCGACCAGAAACCGATCGGACGCACGCCGCGCTCGAACCTCGCCACCTATACCGGCCTCTTCGACCATGTCCGCAGATTGTTCGCCGCGACGCCGGAAGCGCGTAAGCGCCGCTTTGACGCGGGCCGTTTCTCCTTCAACGTCGCGAAGGGCCGCTGTCCGGTGTGCGAGGGGGAAGGATTCGTGAGCGTCGAGCTTCTGTTCATGCCCAGCGTCTATGCTCCCTGCCCGGCCTGCCACGGCGCGCGGTACAATCAGAAGACGCTGGAGGTCACATGGCGCGGGAAGACGATCGCCGACATCCTCGGCCTGACCGTCGCCGAGGCATGCGTCCTGTTCGCCGATGAAGCGCCCGTGCTCCGCTCTCTGGAAGTCCTGCGTGATATCGGTCTGGGCTACCTGAAACTGGGCCAGCCCGCGACGGAACTCTCCGGCGGGGAGGCGCAGCGCATCAAGCTCGCCACGGAACTGCAGCGCACGCAGCGTGGCACAACCCTGTACGTCATGGACGAGCCGACGACAGGCCTGCATCCGCGGGACATCGACCGTTTGCTGGTGCAATTACACCGGCTCGTTGATGCAGGGAATACGGTGATCGTGGTTGAGCATGATATGCGCACCGTTGCGCAGTGCGACTGGGTGATCGACATAGGTCCCGGCGCGGGTGATCGCGGCGGAACGATCGTCGCGGCGGGGCGGCCGGCGGAGATTGCCGCGAGCAAAAACAGCGTAACCGCACCCCATCTTGTACATGCCCTTTCATAAGTGTCGTATGAAACTGGCCCATGGAGAATAGTCAATGGAATTTTCCTTGTCAGCACCCACAGCCATCGAGCGTTGATTCCATGCGAATCGGTTTGACGGCGCCGAATGCACCGCGCCCCGGAATGGCTATGCGCTTCCCCGTCGGCATGCCGCGATTGATCATCTCCAGCAGCTTCACTGTGTTGGCATAATGAACATCATCCGCAGCGGCCCGATAACGCTCCAGCACCTCCTGACTCCAGTCATCGGGCAGCGAGTCCTCGGGAATATATCGCCGATAATAGAGCGTCCGTGAGAATCCCGATGACCAGGTATATTCCGTGAACAACCTGGCCTTGCCATTGATCCACCGCTCGATCATCCGGTACTGCTCATCGGTAATATTCGTGAACCAGTAGAAATAATTCGGGTTGGGATTATTATGTGTGGAGGTAAGCCAGATCTGCCGTCTGGTAATCGTCAGACACCGATCTCCATCATCCAGCGGCGCCGGCCAGCATATAGTGATCCTCGTCTTTCTGGGAACTTCCACCGTATCGAACGGATCGACGACGATCAGACGGCGGGGATGGATATCGAATATTCCATCGAGAATAATCGGCGCATTGATGATCGGATCGTAGACCGAATACACCGTATCGGGGCGCCGGTTAGTCTCCACTGCGATATCCTCTTCTCTGCTGCCGGGAGCAACCGTAAATGGTGCGCCGGCGAGCGTTCCCGCCGGATCGAGCGCGCTACCGATGCCATCGATATGGCGGGCCACATGAACGAAGATCTGGAACCGCTGCTCTTTCCCGCCATACGCAATGAAATCTCTCGGCACGACCCGCAACCGGTATGTCGATCCCGGAGCCACATCCCAGAATATCGCCCACCCGTTGTCCATCATTTCGCTGTCACCCATCGACGCGAGATCATCGATCACATCGCGCCAGCCGTCATGACAGCGGGCGGCGAGGCCGGGAGTAACGAAGATCGTGTCGGGACAGAGATTCCATACGACTATTGCGATCGTGTCATCATCTCTGTATTCGGCCTCCGCCGGCTCGATCGAAAGCCCCAGACATGATATATCACGATGGTTGATGTGGGGCTGGGCGATGGCGGGAGCATGCACGACAATCGAGATAACAACAACCATCACGACGATCGGCATTATCGACCGGCGGATATTGCGCGGAATATTCCTCAACGATTCAATCATACGCGGCAGTGAATATATTCGGGATGATCGCTCGGGACGTATGTGGCATCGGGGTAACCGCCAACATACGAAACCGCAGTGATAATTCCACGGCGCATATCGCCAGTAATGACCGGAACCATGAGCATCGGCGAACGCGGAGCGATGCACTTCCGCGCGTTCATACCGCGTAATAAAAAACCGTCCGGCAGCATGGTTCTGCTGCCGGACGGTGTACTGCGATACGTATCGCGCCGATGATTATCTGACGACCGAGAGCGTTTTGGTCTGGCTCCACGTACCGGAGACCAGCGTATAGTAATAGCTCCCCGATGGCAGATCGCTCACATCCAGCGTCAGCTCATAGCGCCCCTGCTTCTGATAGCCATCCACAAGCGCCCGCACAAGCTCACCCTTGGCATCGTACAGGTTGATCTGCACCTTGCCGCTCGCCCCGACGCCATAATTGATCTGCGTAAGACGGCTCGATGGGTTCGGCTGGTTCTGATCGAGCGTAAAGCCCTTGCCGGCCGCATCGACCAGGCGGACATCCACGCCACTGAGCTCGGCATTCGAGCGCACCAGCGCCAGATACTCCACCCCGCACGAGGTCCGCAGGCCGACCGAATCCTGCGCCATCGCCGACGTCGCGGCGGTGAACTTCACATCGACATCGATGCTCGCGGTCGCGCTGCCGGCCGGGCCCAGCGTGAACGCACCCGTCGGATGGATGACCTCGAAGCCGGCATTTCCCTTCTGCAGAACCACCTCGCTGATGTTCAGCGTCTGATCGGTCATATTGCTCAGCGTGATGGTGCGGCTTACGCTGCTGCTGGCCGACACCGTGCCGTAGTCGATCAGCGAGGAGGAGATCGATGGGATCGTCGGCGTATAGGTGACCGTATCGACCGTCATATTGCCCGCCCCGTCGCTGAGATAGACGATGGCGCGCGCCGGCTTGTTCTTGTCGAGCACATGCATCGTATAATCCAGCGTCCGCGTCGCCCCCGCCTCGAAGCGCTCCACATCCAACGCGTAGTTATAACTGGCCTTAGGGTCCATGTCGATGGTCGACAGGTTGCTGCGCATCGCCTCATCACCCGGATCGGTTGCGGTCACGGTCACCCCGCCGAAGCAATCCTGATCCTTCTCCAAGGTCATGCCGGAGGTATCGGGGATCTCGATATCGGCCAACGCGACCGACAGCGGATAGCCATACGAATCGTAGTCGCTGAAGCCGTAGAGATACCCGGCGAATGGCTGGGTGCCACGCATCTGATAGACGCCCGGCTGGATATCGATGGTCACGCCGAGATAGGTCCGGCCGCCGATCTGTGTCGGGAAGACGGACGCAGTGCCGGTCCCCGGATAGCTGCTCAGCGGCTGCCAGTTGTTGGTCCCTCCGGGGGCGATCTCGATATCGGCATAGCCTGTCGAGTCGGCGACCAGGTTGATGAAGTTGCGCGGGAAGTCATTCGATGGCGTCGAGAAGACAAGCGCCGTCCGGTACTGCTCCAGCGGCGTCATCACCAGATAGAACGGATCGCTGACGACGTTGTCGTAGTACTGCGATGCGTTGTACTGTGCCACGTAGATCGGCTTGTCGGCGGTCCACTCGTTGAGCTCCCGCCCCATCGCCCGATACTCTATCCAGCCGTCGCCGCGCTGCCCGCCAACGCCGCTGAGCGTCGCATAGGGAAGCCCGTTGAGCTTGATCTTCGTATCCGGCTGGCTGGCGTAGATGCGCCAGATGTCGCCGTTTTTGCGGGTCGCGAACGAGACGCCATGATAGACGGTGCCCCACGAGCTCACCGGGAGCATCTGCTCCTCAAGATGATCGCAGCAGCAGAACTCGAGCTGGTTCGGGATGTACGCGCAGTTCTGTCCGGCGGTGACCGCCACGGGCTTGCTGGCGGAGATCTCGGCACCGGACATATCACCGTTGTAGCCGATGCTCATCGCCGAGTAGACGTCGCCGCTGTCGAGCGTGAAGCTGACGGTCGATCCCTCGGGGTGGTTCGGCGAGCGCATCGGCTGCTTGACCGTCACCTCGGTGTTGTTGTACGGTGCGGTGATCATGAACTGCGACGGAAGCTCCTGCGTCACGCCGATCACCGCGGCATACGACGCGACGATATACTCGCGTCCCAGACCGTTGGTGGGGATCAACAGCATGCCGTCGCTGGTGTAGCTGGTGCGGTTGATGCCATAGACCACGATCGCATCGTCGGCCTCCACATGGATCGCCTTCTTCTTGTAGATCTGATCGTTGGGGACGGGATCGATATCGCCGCGGGTGAAGATCTGCGCCTCAGTGGGGCTGAGATCGACCGTCACCATATCGTACGGATGCGTTGTGATGGTCTGACGCAGCGTGGTGCCGGCCCAGACGCGCACCTGCGTGGCGACGGCCGATGTTATATACAGCCGGATATAGTACTGAGCGGCCGTGGGCTCATCCCAGTTGGCTGGAAATGAGAACCAGAAGTCGCGCCCCACACTGCTGGGACCGAACGAGACGGGAAAATCTTTGTACTTGGATGACTCCTGCGCCTCTGCCCGATAGATCATCAGGGACATCAGCAACAGCAATGGAATACAGTAACGAGAACGGGGATGCCTCATCGTTCTTCTCCTTTGAAAAGGTATACATGGGACTTTGCGCTACGATGTAAGACCCGGCAGGGAGCGAAAGTGTTTCCGCGTTGGGAATGTTTCGGGAACATGACGGTGTACCGGCGCTCAGCCATCTGAACAATATGGGCCGCGAACAGCCTCACAGGCCAGCCGCCACGCCCCATTGGCCGCCACTATATAGCATCACCGGCTTAGTTGCAACCCAATTCTTGCGGGATATTCATACGAATTCCGGCCGATAGATTTTAGACCGATCGGTCTGTGTGTCAGATACCTCGGACGGGAGTCTCATCGATAATACATTCCATTACGCCCGTAACAAGGCGGATCGTGGTGATGGGATATCGGACAGGGGTGCCAGCGCCTCGATTATGTAACGATGCTTTCAACGCCTTGACAATAGTTGCCTTAGCAACTAAATTGCGTTATGTCTACTTCCAAAAAGAATACGATCAGCAGGCTCGACGACCATCTCGGATACTGGCTCCGCTTTGTGTCGAACCACGTCTCCGATGCATTCAGAAAACGTCTGGCCGAGCATGAAGTCACTGTCGCCGAGTGGGTGGCGCTGCGGAGCATTCACGATGCCCCGGGCTCCTCACTGAATGAACTGGCCGCGCTGATGGGAATGCACAAAGGCCCGGTCTCCCGCCTGGTGGATCGTCTGAACGAGCAGGGCCTGGCTGTTCGGACGCAGAACCAGGGGGATCGAAGGGGCGTCACCATCGCACTGACGGCCGCGGGCCAGCGTCTCCTCCCGATCCTGGCGAAAACAGCCGATGAGAACGACGCATATTTTTTCGGCCATCTGAGCGCCGCCGAGCGCGACTATCTGATCGATATTCTCCGGGGGATCGTCGAACAGCGCAAGCTGAACCAAAAACCCACCAAATAAATCGCAGCACATCACATGGAGAAACATATGAGAACCGACGTCATCCACGCCTGCATCACCGGCTCGCTCGATGGGAGCCTGACATTCCCCGAGAGCGTGCAGCGCCTCGCCGCGATAGGTATCGAGCGGTACTATGCCGACTTAGTCCGCATGGAGACAGTATTCTACGGGAGTGACGGTCAGACGGCGATCGAACGGCTCACCGTTCAGGATGTTCCCGCTATCGCCGGGGGGTTCAACGAGGATGGGGTCCGGGAGACGGTGAAAACGATTCAGCGGAAGATGATCGATTACCCGGAATTTCTCCGCAGAATTATGGCGCATGGCAGCACCGGCTATACCATTTTCATCGGCGGAGAACACGCCGTCTATCATGGGCGCAAGGGAGAAAATTACGTCGAAAGATTTCCGCAAACGCCGACTACCTGATAGCTACTCCGTATCAGGCGACCGCGCCGCCGGAGAATGCCCATCGTAGTGCTCCATCACTCCAGATGCGGCACTACGAATGGCGAATCATCCTGCGGCATTTATCCCGTCGGACTGCTGTACTATTCCTCTTTTTCCTCTCCCGATGGCAGGTCGAAACGTAACAACCGCTGCTGGCGCAGAGCCTCGTATTGTTTCTTTGTTAGAAAGATCATGCTCATATCATCATCGGCCAGCGCATAGAACCTGCCATCAGGAATATTCTCCTCGATCCCCCGATTGACCAGGTCGAAGAATTTTGTATCAATCCAGTCCTCCTCCATCACAAGTTTCGTCTTATAGAGCCGGCCGCCGAACTCAAACGAGAATATCGTTGCCGATGGCGTTTTAACACGGTAATCATCACGGATATTGCTCGGTGAAAAAGCTCCATGGGTGGCGGCGGCCATATCTTTCAGTTGATCGGCATACATCTCATCCCGCAGCGAGGATTCCAGAACGACATCGAGAATCGTATTGGGAAACTGGCGAAGAATTCCATTCACGTTCATATGGCTCTCCGTCAGCGCGCGCTTGGTCCCCTCGGCAATCTGCTCCTCGGTCAGATGATCGAACAGACCGATCTGGCGGTATCCCGCGATTGCCCGCTCGATACCACGTGGCCCGATGAATGCATCGAACGTTTCCCCGCCAACCGTCAGCAGCGTACCGGGATAGGTATCGAAGACTCTCTTTTCATGAGCTGTCAGCGCAACAAGCCCGATACGATCATAGCGAGCAGCCCACCAATCTTCCCACACCACACGATAATCAACCTGATGGAGACGATAATCCGCTCCTTCATCGGCAAGCCATTTATTGACGATCTCATAATATGTATCCCCCACCATCCCCAGATAGGGATCAGGATCCTTCAGCCGATCGGACGCATAGAACGTCCCCTGTCTGTATTCGCGTCCATCGATCATCATCGAAATGATCATTCCATGTTCCGGGTAATCTCCCGCCGAATCACGCCCCTGCAGCTCGATCCGGAGACTGTCGAAATGGAATCCAGGCACAATACTCTTGATACGCTCAAAAATGATCGGGATATAGCCGGCTGGCTCCTGCGGCATTTCTCGCAAATCGATAACGACAGCCCGATCAAGATAAGAGAGGGCATCAAGCGTGGAGTTGATGCGGCCGCCCTCGATGGCGGCATTAAAATTTCTGTACGATGAGCTATCGAGGAGTTTCCGGCTTAGCATTCGCGATGCAAAATCGTGTGCAACGCGCTTATCCAAAGGTATCATCTGAGAATATGCCCTGGATACACCCCCCTCGATCCCGAGGATACTACCAAGACAAAGAGTGGCTATAACAATGATGCGCATGATTGACCGTATGCTGAATTATTATTCGTAGCATTTCCAGGAACGTTCTTTCCTTTTATGCAACATCACCGGGGACTCCTCTTATAGCGAATACGTGAATTCATCCGTCGGCCACCAGTTCATCCTGCTGCGCTAGAAGGCACGCCCAAGTCACGGCCAGCACCGGCAATGAAGAAAAGAGGAAAGAAGGTTGTGGACGACCTTGTGATCGCCGACACGGCAAGATAGGATTAGGGCAGATACTGGAGTGAATAGAACGCGGGGTAGTGTCTGAGTTTGATCGTCGAGCGCTGATACGCTGGACCGGAGTTGAATTCCGGCCCACCATTCTGGCACACTGAGACGCTACCGAACGCGGCGCTGATAGAGACCGATCCTTCCCAACAGGAAGGAATACTATCTCGGAAGCCAGTTACAGGCGTGCTGTACGGGATGCGGGTATCCCAATCTTCCCGATTGTATATAGCGGCGCTCTCCCCGGGAGAAGACTGAAGGATGCCATAGAAAACTCACCATCATCTCCCGCCAGGTAGCTGATCGGCCTCCCCCGCCATCGGCTAGAGCTTCTCGAGCTTCCCCTCACGAACGCCATAGCGAGCCTTCCCGGCGCCTGATGGGCAGCACCATCCATCATCTGGCCTCCATATCACCGTGGTGCATTCGATCGTCCCCCGCATGATCTTCACCGAATCGACCATCGTGGCTCCCGCCGCACCTACATCCTGTTGATACACCGTCGAGAGATTTCCTTGCTCGTTGATAAAGGCGGCCATATACTGCATCAGAGCATTGCCACCGGAAGTGACCCCATACAGGGCGAGATAATCATCGTCGCCATCCGCGTCGAGATCGCCGGCATAAATCTTCACTGGACCATCCACCTGCGCATAGGGCGCGTCCGCCGGCTTGGTTCGAGCATTATCCTGCGTAATCCATGTGTTGATTGCCGTGGCATATGCCGCCGGTACCTCTCCCGTCTGAGCGCGAAGGGAGATCAGCGAAAAAGCGGACAGAATGAGAAGACAGAGCACGGAACGTTTCATTTCCACACCAAGGATATGATTATATGCTGTTGATCGGGCAGCCCTCCCCTATGGAAGCGGATGCCTACCGATCGGCGCTCATATCCCGTGCCACAAGAATTCATGATGCGGAGCCATCATGCTGCGGGCGCCCTATCGCACCACCACGATGTTCCGTCGCATTATGGTGTCTCCGGCAATTACCTCGAGCATATATCCGCCGGGGCTCAGCGACGATGCGGGGATCGTCATCTCGCGCAGAAGGCCGGCATCGCTGGAGAATACTCTGCGTCCCATCGCATCGTAGATCTTCACCGATATGTGCGGAGCCGGATCGGCAAACCGGACCGTGACCTGATCGTCGACCGGGTTCGGGTAGACGAGAAGCCCCTCTCCCTCATCGGGCGACGGATCGACGGCGGCCAGCAGCGATGAGGTATCGCGAATGCGGTAGATATCCCCACGCTCGTTCGATATATAGCCGACCCGATCGTTGATCCAGACGATGCTCTCGAACTGCGGATCGGCCCCCAGCGTCTCGCTCTTCATGGCGATCACCGCGTTCCAGGATTCTCCGCCATCGAGAGAGTACAGGATCGACTGCCCCGAGTAGCATCCCTTGTCGTCGCAATAGTTTCCTCCCACCTGCCATATCACATCCCTGCTGGGCATGGCGACGGCAACGTTGTCGTTGGGGTATCCGGTCACCGCTTTCTTCCAGGTGAGCCCACCATCGCGGGTATACAGATAGCTCCCGTTGGGCGCCGACGCGCAGCCATGCAGGGAATCGGCGAAGTCGAGGGCAACCAGGCAGTACGCCTCCGGGTGGAGCATACCGCCGTCAGGCCTACTCGCTGAATCGACATGCTGCGTGGTCCAGTTGATTCCACCATCGGTGGTATGCAGCACGAAGCTCCCATACCCGGCGATCCATCCCTCGTTCCTGTTCCTGAAATATCCGCTCATGAACAGGTCGTTGTAGATCGTGCGCTCGCTCCAGCGCAACTGCGTGGTCCAGGTGGCGCCGCCATCGGCGGTATGTTCGATAACGCCCAGGCCGAAGACCCAGCCATTCATCGCATCGACGAAGCGTATGCCCTGGAATGTCTGGCTCGCCCATGTGGTGGCCGAGACAACGGAGGCATGCTCTCTTTTCCATGTCGCCCCCCCATCGGTGGTCGCATAGATATAACTGCTATCGATGGAAAAGCTTGACGGGCTCGTGGCGTAGATGATCATCCAGCCGGTGTTGCGGTCGATGAACTCCACATCGGTAATCCCGATGTTATCCTTTCCGAGGAGATACTGGATATTGCGGGTGATGGGGGTCCAGGTCCTGCCGCTGTCGGAGGTATAAGAGATGGTGTAATCGGTGTGGGCGAAGCCCTCGGCCGCATTGATGAAGCGCAGCTTCCCCCCCAGATCGGTGACGTGCTCGAGCACATACCGCGACTGCGCTTCGGCAGATAATGGGCTGACGATCGACAGGATCGCGACAGGAAGGCCTATCAGCGACATACGCCGCAGCAGGAAACGATGGAACGAGCGGGTGATACGCATGGGGTGCCTCCAAGCATAAAGAGCGAACTGTTGTGCTGAAAGGAGGGGAATGTGGCCGAACATACCGCAACAGCAGTGAATTCACAAACCTTTACAGCTCACTCCATTGCATCCAGCGCAGGAATCGTCCCCCCGCGTTGAGCAACAGGCTCCTCTGACAGCTCCAGCCGACGACGACCCTACAACCGACACGACAAACGAAGGAGGAAGCGATGAAGGAAACACCCGCACAAAATCATAACACCGATCGAGATGGATTGCAGGAGAGGGCTGGCCGCACATATGATGCAGCTCCTGTCCCCAACCTTCAACGGTGAGAAAGGCGTATGATTGCCGACGGACAGACGCACCCGACGCAGCTCACCGAATCGCTGGCCGATCTATTCGCCACGATGAGATCTGCTGGATATCCCCGCCGATGCGGAACGCCGTAACCGGTTGAACATCGAGCCGGCGACCGGGAGAATATTTTTCCTGATCGTTGAGCCGGTATACGTCAATCTCGTCCGAACGAACAAAGGTGGTACAGGACAACAGCTATAACGAGTACATGATGATGCCCCCCGTCTGAGCTCTGCCGGACTGGAAGCAGGCATAGCCGCAACATGGAAGAATATTGGCACGCAACATCGGCACTTATTACCCTACCCCAGAACAGGATCGCCGGCAGCGACCAAAGGGAGCAGCGATCCAACGGCCAAAGGTTGATGTAGTGGATGGTGATATCGCAGCCATGGAGTTGGATCGTTGCCGAATTTTCAGCCGGACTCCAGACATCCCCGTAAACGTTCCATACGATGCGGCGCCAGCGCAACCACCGCCCCCCCGGAATCAGCCACAACGAAAAAAGCCCCACATTGCTGTGAGGCTTTTGAGTGCACCCGTAGGGATTCGAACCCCAAACCTTCTGATCCGTAGTCAGATGCTCTATCCAATTGAGCTACGGGTGCAACAGGTTTTCTATCCGCCGGAGAGATCAGGCCTGGTCGTACGAGGCAACCAGACGAGCCATCTGCGACTTCCGGTGCGCTGCGAAGTTCTTGTGGACCAGCCCCTTTGCGGCGAGACGGTCGAGAACCTTCGTGGCCTTACGAGTCTCTTCGACGAGGGACTCCTTCGAGGTCGCCGACTTGACAGCCTTGAGTGCGTTGCGCATCATCACTTTATAGTAACGATTGTGCAGACGGCGCTTGGCGCTCTGGCGAACCCTCTTCTCTGCTGATTTATGCTGCGGCATATCGAAATAGTAACGTTCAATTGTTAAGAGAACGCAAAGATAACGGCTTTTCAGCCCGGAAGTCAAATCTTTTTTTCGGCTGTTACGGTTTAGAACACTCTTTCGGGATTTCCGGGAAAGCCCGGATCATTGTACTTTTGCTGACTGTACTCGCCCCGCTCCCGCTTCAGGCCCCCAGTACCCTGGGGAACCTCGCCGGAACGGCGGCGGCCGGACGGGCACTACGCCATGGAATCGTGATGAAGAACGCTCGCTCCTTCCATAGCTCGGCTCTCCTCCCTCTTGCTCTGCTGGGGCTCCTGCTCGGCGTAACGCGCCCGGCGCGGGCACAGGAGGACAATCTGGCGCGCCTGCGGGAATGCGCCCGGATCATCGCCGATTCGGTGGCCGCGGAGCTCGGGGGCGATACAATTTGCGTGGCGGTCGTCAATCATCAGGCGGGATGGCTTCTCGATCAGTCCATCGTCCTCGCGACCGAGGAACGGAAGCTCCCGCTGCGTCTCTGTGACAGCGCCCATCCGGCCGGAGCCACCCTGGCGATCACATCACTGGGAGTTTTCTACCAGGAGCTCGATGATGACGACGCGATCGAACGGCTTGCGCAGTTCGAGGTGAGCGCCACGCTCCCCCGGCGCGCTGGAGGCACCGGGCGGACGGTCCGCACCTATTCGGTGGGTCTGCGCGACACGGTGGCGGCCGATGCCACGTCATTGATCGAGCGGTCGGGATACGAGTTCGCGCGCGGAAGCTTTCCCCCATCGAACGGCGGCGGATTCTGGAAGAAGCTGGTGGAGCCGGCGGTCGTGCTCGGCGCGACGGTCATCATGGTGGTGCTCCTGTTCACGGTCAGAAGCCGGTAGATCGGCCCTATACTTATTCGATACACGGTATCACAATCACGTACGCTCCTATGGTGGGCTATTGCTCTCGCTACGAGAGCCGAACAAGAACAATCCTCATGTACAACGCTGGCCTTATCAGATTCTTTCTCCCTTTCCTCTGCCTGGCATCGGTCGTCGTGCTCTCGGCCTGCGGCGGCGGCTCCGCCGCGATCAACGGCGATACCGCCGAGGCGCGATTCAAACGGGGAATGGCGGCCCTGGAAGATGAGGACTATATGAAGGCTCAACAGGAGTTCAATACGATCATCCTGCAGGACCCGGCAAGCGAGTACGCCGACGACGCACAGTTCTATCTTGCCGAGAGCTATTTCCTCGACGGGGACTACAAGCTGGCGGCGTTCAACTACAACAAGCTCCGGACATCCTTCCCGAACAGCTCCTTCAACAAGACCGCGCTGTTCAAATCGGGGGAGGCCTATTACAAGAGCTCCCTCAGCTACGACCGCGATCAGCGGGAGACCCGGTACGCCATCGATGTGTTCAACGGCTTCGCGCAGATCTATGCGGCCGACTCCCTTGTCGACACGGCGCGCCAGCGGGTACGGGAGCTGCGGGGAAAACTCGCCGAGCGGGACTACAGGACGGCCGAGCTGTACTGGAAGATGGAGGATTACAAATCGGCGCTAATCTACTATGAGCGCGTCATTGACCAGTATCCCGATACGCAGTACTTTGACCCCGCATCCGCCGGAAAATTGAGGGCACAGCGTGAGCTTGGTGAGCAGCAGCCGGTCGAGGCGCGCCAGCGGTAGCGCGCTGGCCTCCCGGCGATCCCCCTATGTTAGTGTTTCAGTTTGATGGTCGAGCAGCGATACGCCGGGCCTGAGTTGAACTCCGGCCCACCATGCTGGCAGACTGCGACACTACCCTATCTCTCACACTGTAGCATATAACCGCAGATACCCGATGGAGAGCGAACCCCGCACCGTCCAGGACTCGCAGGTCGTTATGACCGAGCTTGTCCTTCCGAACGACACCAACCAGCTCGGCAACCTTCTGGGTGGCAGGCTGATGCACTGGATCGATATCGCCGCCGCGCTCTGCGCGATGCGCCACTCCCACCGGGTATGCGTCACCGCATCGGTGGACGGCATGAGCTTCCACGCGGCGATCAAGCTGGGGCAGGTGGTGATTCTGAAGGCGTCGATCAACAGGGTGTTCAAAACATCGATGGAGGTCGGCGTCAGGGTCGAGATGGAGGACTTCCGCGATGGCACCCGCATCCACGCCAACACCGCGTATCTCACCTTCGTCGGCGTCGACGGCAGCGGCCAGCCGGTGCCGGCACCGGTGGTGATCCCCGAGACCGAGGAGGAGCATCGGCGCTTTGCCGCGGCGGCGCTTCGCCGGGCAGCGCGCCTGGAGAGCCGCAAACGGATCGAGGCACTGCAGCAGCCGTAACCCCCATCAATAACCAGTAGCCACTAGGCCATGCTCTCACGCCTCCTCCTGCTCCTGCTGCTGCTGACCGCGCAGACGGCGCTGGGCCAGATCGATGACGGCCATGATCATGATGATCTCGACGGAGATCCGCATCCGGTATGCGGCACCCCCTACATCATGAACATCCTCGCCCAGGGAGGCCCCCGCACTCCCAAGGAACGGGAGATCATGTCGGCCTATCCCTGCGCCGACCGCACGCCGAAACAGCAGAATCTGGTCACCTCCGGGGGACACTTCCGGCTCCACTACGATGTGAGCGGTCGCGACTCCGTTCCGGTGATCGACCAGAACAGCAATGGCATTCCCGACTATATCGACTCGGCGAACTACTATCTGGAGATGGCGTGGGACGTCGAGGTGAACCAGTACAAGTTCGATGCCCCTCCGTCGGATAACCGTGGACTGGGGCCCGAGGTCGACGTCTATTTCTGCGCCCTCGACCGCGGCGTCTACGGCTTCGCCTACCCGGAAGGGGACAACCCGACCGGTCCGAACACGGCGATGGGACTGCTGGTGCTCGACAACGACTACGATCCGAAGATCTACAAGCGCACCCCCGGCATCCTGGGGCTCCGCGTGACCACCGCCCACGAGTTCAACCATATCATCCAGTTCGCCCGCTACCGGAACGACTATTCGCAGGCGTCGATCTACGAGGCCACCGCCGTCTGGTTCGAACGCCAGGTGCATCCCTTCATCCCCGACTACCGGCAGTACGTCGATACGTTTCTGATGGCTCCGCAGCTGTTCGCCTTCGCCACGCAGAACGTTCAGGATGGCATCACCGGCTATGCCCATGTGCTCTATCTGGACTATCTGGCAAAACGGACCGACCGCGATATCGTCCGCCGGATGTGGGAGGCGTTCAAGACGCGCGATGCGTTCCCCGATGCCGCCGACGCCGCGCTGATTCCGAGCGGACTGAACTTCGAGAACAGCTGGTGCGAGTTCGCCGAGTGGTGCTACTATACCGGATCGCGAACGCGCGACACGACCTATTTCCCGGAGGCCCCCGTCTACCCGACGATGCGCCCGGTGAGTTCGGCGTTGCGGGTGCTGGGCGATGAGGAGATTCTGATTCAGGGACGCCTCACTCCGACCGGGTTCGGATTCTACAAGGTGCGGGCCATGCGTCCGGATGGAGTATCCAGCGATACGCTCGACTTCCTGATCACCAACAACCGAACAACCTACGGCACCGGCATCGGGGTCTCCCCCGAGTCGTTCACGCTGCATCTCAGCCCGACGCCGATGACCGACTATACGCCGCTGAGCTATACCGGCAACACGATCTACTATCGCCTGGAGCTCCCGCCGGGAGCACATTTCTGCCTGAACAGGTTTATGGGGGGGGAGTCGGTGAGCGTGCGCGCCACGGACATCTTCCCGCAGCCGTTCATCAACGACGGGGCCGAGCAGCTTCTGTTCGGCGTCAAGGCGGGGCGCGAGGATATCTACAACGTCGAGCTGTCGATCTATTCGGCGGCGATGACGCCGGTCGGGAAGGTCCATCAAACCGGGCTCCGCGAGCTGAACAACCAGCTCGGGCTTGTCTGGAACGGACGGGACGATCGCAACAATCTGGTGCCGAGCGGGATCTATATCTACCAGCTGATCATCAACGATCAGCCGGCGTCGCTCGGCAAATTCGCCGTGATACGGAAGTGAGCCCAACCACCCAGGGCCCGCGCCTGCGCGCCGAGAAGCTGACCAAACGGTTCGGCCTGCGCACGATCTTCAGCGGGATCGAGCTCGATCTGGAGCCGGGGGATATCCTGGCGGTCACCGGAAGCAACGGCTCCGGCAAATCGACGCTGATGAAGCTGCTCGCCAACGTGGCGCTGCGGAGCGAGGGAACGGTCAGCTGGAGCATCAATGGACGGGATATCGAGGAGGAAAGGCTTCCGAGCACTCTCGGCTACGTGGCCCCCTACCTCCAGCTCTACACCGAGTTCACCGCATGGGAGCATGTGGAGATGATGCAGCAGATGCGGGGGCTCCGGTTCGATCCGGCCCGCGCGCTGGAGCTGTTCGAGCGGTTCGGCCTGGCCGCGCGCCGCAACGAGCCGCTCGGCACCTACAGCTCCGGCATGCTGCAGCGCGCGAAGTTCATCTGTGCGCTGATCCATCATCCCCCCTTCCTTCTGCTCGACGAGCCGATGAGCAACCTCGACCTTCGCGGCATCGCGGCGATGCGGGAGCTGGTGCTGGCCGAGAGCGGATCGCGCATCACCCTGATCGCAACCAACGAGGAGGAGGATGTCAGGCTCTGCACCAAGCTCCTCTCGGTGGAGGGACGCGCGGTCGCGGGGTGACCTTCCTCCCCGCCAGCCGCCCGCGCATCGATATCTCCGGCAACGACGAAGGCCGGAATCGCATGATCCGGCCTTCATAGATGATGCTTCGCTCTTCGTCGGTAAACGGACCGATCACCGCTCCACCCACTCCTTCAGCCGTACCGCCAGCTCCGCCTCGGGGAGCGCCGGGCGATCGTACATCCCCGCCTCGGTCCGCTGCCGCAGCGCCTCGTAGAGGGTCACCGCGCAGGCCACCGAGATATTGAGGCTCTGGATCAGCCCCATCATCGGGATCAGCAGATTGCCGTCGGCCAGCTCCGAGGCCTCTTTCGAGACGCCGCGCTTCTCATTGCCGAACACCAGCGCCACCGGCCCCCGCATATCGAACGTATAGAGGCTCTCGGCGCGTTCGCTCAGATCGGTCGCGTAGATCCGGCAGCCGATCGACCGGAGATGGGCATAGCACTCCTCGATCGACTCATGCGGGGTTATCTCGGTCCATTTCCACGCGCTGGCCGAGCTGGTGCGCTCGATCCGTTTGGGAAACTTCTCGTAGGTATAGACCAGATGCACCATCCCGACGCCCACCGCATCGCAGGTGCGCAGGACGGCCGAGACGTTGTGCGGGTCATGCACGTTCTCGAGCACCAGATGCAGATCGGGCTGGCGCCGCTCGATCGCCGAGCGAAGACGCGACAGCCGCCGCTCGGTGATCTTATACTCGGGATCCATCACCAGATCCTCCAGCGGGATCTCGTTGGTCCCGTCGAATGCACGGTTCTTTCCTGTTCGGCTCATTCCACGCTTGTCTGTTCGAAGCGCTCGACGTTCTTGACGTTGCGGATTTTCCGCAGGCGCTCCATGACTCGATGCAGATGTTCGATATGCTTGACCATCACCATCACCGTCCCCTCGAACAGGGAATCCAGCGAGGCGATATTGACGCTTCGGATGTTCGTGTTCTGATAGGTCAGGATCGCATGGGTGATATCGTTGAGGATACCGGGGCGATCGTCCCCCGTCACACGGATGCCGGCCATGAACTCGAAGCCGTCGGAGCCCTCCCAGTTCACGTCGAGGGCGCGGCTGCGGGTGCGGGGCTGCCCCAGCATATTCAGCACGTTCTTGCAGGTCACCCGATGGATCGTCACCCCCTTGCCGGTGCTGACGATGCCGATCACCTGATCGCCGGGGATCGGGCTGCAGCACTTGGCGTAGCTGTACTTCAGCCCCTTCAGCGTCCCGTCGACGATCACGCCGTTGCCGGAGGTGCGGGCGTCGGACAGATATTTGTCGTAGAGCGCCTGCCCGTCGAGCGGGTTGCTCTGCTCCTCCTTGGTCGGCGCCTTCAGCCGCTCGCGCACCATATCGACCGCCTGATCGGCGGTGATCTTTCCGGAGCCTATCTCGAAGAACAGATCGCCACGGTTCTCGTAGCGCAGCAGATGGCTGACCTTCTCAAGATCGTCGTCGTTGATATGGAGCTTCTCCCGCTTGGCGCGCTTCTCCCAGGCCTCGCGCCCGAGCTGGATCTGCTTGCGGCGCTCATCCTTCAGCCAGCGTCGCACGCCGCTGCGGGCCTTGTGAGTGACGGCGAACTTCTCCCAGTCGATGCTCGGCGTCTGATTCTTCGAGGTGAGGATCACCACCTGGTCACCCGACTTCAGCTCGGTGTCGAGCGGGACGATCTTGCCGTTGACCTTCGCGCCGATACAGTGGAACCCGACCTTCGAGTGGATATCGAAGGCGAAGTCGATCGGCGTCGCCCCCTTCGGAAGGATGCGCAGATCCCCCTTCGGGGTGAAGACGTAGATCTCGTCCTGGAAGAGGTTCAGCCGGAAGCTCTCCATCACCTCGTGCGAAGCGTCGTCATCGCCGGCGCGCTCGAACACATCGCGTATCCAGTCGACCCACTCCTCGAGCTGGCGATCCTCGTTGATCAGCGGGTTGAGCGATGTCTCCTTGTAGATGAAGTGCGCGGCAACCCCCTTCTCGGCCACCTCGTGCATCTTTCTGGTACGGATCTGCACCTCCACCTGCTTGCCGTCGGGACCGATCAGCGTGGTATGGATCGACTGGTAGCCGTTCTTCTTCGGCACCGAAATATAGTTCTTGAAGCGCTCCGGGACCGGCGTATAGATCTCCGAGACGATGCCGTACACCGTGAAGCAGTCGTTCGGATGATCGGTGTTGAGGATGATCCGGACCGCCACCAGATCGTGGATCTCGTCGAGCGTCTTGTTCTGGATCCGCATCTTGTTGTAGATCGAGTACAGATGCTTCGCCCGGCCGTTGATCTCGAAGGTGAAGCCCTCGCTCTCCAGCCGCTCCCGGATCGGATCGATGCATCGCTCGATATACTCCTCGCGCACCTTCCGCTTCGACTTCACCTCGCGCTTGAGCTGCGCGTAGATATCGGGGTTGAGGTACTTGAAGGCCAGATCCTCCATCTCCCACTTCACATTTCCCAGACCGAAGCGATGGGCGAACGGCGCGTAGATCTCGAGCGTCTCCTTCGCCATCCGCTGCTGCTTCTGCGGGGAGAGATACTGCAGCGTCCGCATGTTGTGCAGACGGTCGGCGAACTTTATCAGGATCACCCTGACGTCGTTGACCATCGACAGCAGAAGCTTGCGATAGCTGGCCGCCTGGGTCACCTCATGGCTGTTGAACACATCGGTGATCTTGGTGGCGCCATCGACGATCTCGGCCACCACCGGGCCGAACTCCGCGCGGATATCATCGAGCGTGTACTCGGTATCCTCCACCACATCGTGCAGCAGCGCCGCGGCCACCGACACATCGTCGAGCCGGATCTCCTGCGCGACGATGATCGCCACCTCGAACGGATGGGTATAGTACGGCTCCCCCGACGCCCTGATGTTTCTGATATGGGCATCGATGCAGAAATGGAACGCCTTGCTTATCAGCTCGGTATCGCAGCTCTTGAGATTGCGCTTGCAGACATCGAGCAACTGGTTCAGCCGCGCATCGAGCTCCGAGCGCTGCAGCGAGAGCGGCTCGGCCAGCTCCCCCGGCCTGATCATCACGCCAGGCCCCGGCTTCTCGGCGGCGCGCTCCGGAGCCACCGCCACTGGATCTATCTCTTTAACAGTTTTCTTCACGGACGTTGCCTCTTCAACTACTTCCAGACGATATCGTTTCCCCTATACAGACGCACGGAAGGGGATGACCATGTTTCGCCAGGCCCTATCCCCTTCCGTTTTCCAGTCACAGTGGAGCAAACCGGACGCCAACGGCGATGCCCGCCCCCCGGCGATGCTCCCGGCCGCCGTTATCGGCTCTCCCCGGCAAGCTCCTCGGAAGCCGCGATCCCGGCCGGCAGATCGTAGACCCGCTCGACCTTCGCGGTCATATACTCGAGGAACGGCTCGGCGCTCAGAGGCTTGCCGCAGATCTCCATCACCAGCTCCGAGGCGCGGAGGCACTTCCCCCAGATATGGATCTTGCCACGCAGCCATGCAAGCAGCGGAGCGAACTCGCCGCGCGCGATCTGCTCCTCGACGTCGGGGATCTCGCTCCTGACCTGGCTGTAGAACATCGCCGCGTAGAGCTTGCCGAGGGTATAGCTCGGGAAATACCCGAAGCCGCCGAACGACCAGTGGATATCCTGCAGGCACCCCTCGGCATCGTTGGCCGGGGTGATCCCCAGATACTCCCCCATCTTCCTGTTCCAGACGGCGGGGATATCGGCGACCTCCATCCGCCCGTTGATCAGGGCCTCCTCGATCTCGAAGCGGATGATGATATGCATGTTGTAGGTGAGCTCATCCGCCTCAATCCTGATAAAGCTCGGCTTCACCACGTTGATGGCGCGATAGAAATCGGTCGCCGTCACATCCTTCAGGCTCTCCTTGAACGCCTCCTGAAGCCCCGGGAACGCCCAGTTCCAGAACGGCTGGCTCCTGGCGACCATGTTCTCCCAGAAGAGCGACTGCGACTCATGGATTCCCATCGAGGTGCCGGCCGCAAGCGGAGTGCGGGCGAACCGCTCGTCGAAGCCCTGCTCGTACATCCCGTGCCCCGCCTCATGGATCAGGCCGAACAGACAGGTGCGCATATCGTCCTCGTAGACCCGCGTGGTCAGGCGGACATCGCTCGGAGCAAAGGAGGTGCAGAACGGATGGGCCGACAGATCGACCCGGCCGGTGTTGAAGTCGAAGCCGAGCGTCGCGACGGTCCGGCGCGCGAACTCCAGCTGCCGATCCTTGTCGTAGTGCCGGTAGAGGATCGAGTCGTCGACCGACGTCCCCGACTCGTTGATCCGGGTCAGGATGGCGCGCGTCCCCTCCAGCAGCCGCTCGAACACCGGGCGGAGCTGCGCGACGGTCATCCCCGGCTCGTACAGATCGATCAGCGCATCGTACGGGTTCTCGGTGAAGCCATAGTATGCAGCCTCGCGACGCTTCAGCTCAACCAGCTGGGAGAGGGCGTCGGCGAAGAGGGAGAAGTTGCTCTCGGCGCGCGCCTGCTTCCAGGCATGATGCGCCAGCGATGTGGCGCGGGCGAACTCGCGCACATGCTCCTCCGGGAGCTTTCGCGCAAGGTCCTGATCGCGCGACGATTCGCGCACGGCATGCCGCTGCCACTCCTCGAGCTCCGTGCTCCCGCGCAGCTCCTCCAGCAGGGCGCGGTACTCCCCATCGACCGACATCTGATGGACGAGGGCGCTCAGCGTCGAGAGCTGCTCGGCGCGCCCCATCGCCGCCCCCTGCGGCATATATGTCTCCTGATCCCAGCTCAGCAGGGCGGTTGCCGCGCTGATATCGGCCAGCGAACGTGTCTTATCCAGATAGCGCTGAAAAGTATTCGAGGACATGGTTCGATCTACGATTGAGAATGGTATCGCCGGGAGAACGGACCGTCCGTCTGCCCGTCGACGCTCCGCGAAGAAGCGTCCTCCGCAATGAACGAAAGCGTTCGTTTATCGGGTGAGAGATATCGTTGGTAAAATTCCACGGCACCCTGCTGATGAAACCCGCCACGGAGCGCGGCGCCCCGCAGATAGCGCGACTCCACCGCGCGCACCAGCCGGTTGCGGTCGAGCGACGGGGCATCGCGGTAGAGGATGCAGCTTCCTTCGACGAGAGGTCCGTCGCCGGCCACGACTCCATGGGCCAGCCCGACGGGAAGCAGGGCGTTGACGATGATCTCACGCCCCCGCCCCTTCCCCACGAATCCTCCCGCCGCGGCCATCACTGCCGCCACAGCACCATCGAACGAGCGGCGCCGCAGGGCCTCCAGGAGCCGCTCGAACAGCCCTTCGCAGAGGATGGCGGCAAGAAGATGGGCGGCACCCCATACACGGCGCTCCGGCGCATTGGCCGGACGGGTATCGCGGCGCCACTCCGGCGCGTGACGCGACGGAGCGCCCCTCGCGAGCAGCGCATCCAGACGCGAGGCCGGGATCAGATGGCTCCCCGCAGCCGCGAGCCGCTCCCGGGGGAGCCCCGATGCGGCAAGGACGCGCGCGGCGATATCCTCGAACGTCCGGCACGCCGGCAACGATGCATCGGCCAGCAGCAGCTCGATCATCTCCCCCATCGCGCGCCGGTTGGCGGCATAGCCAAGCGCATCGAACAGCCGACGGAGCAAGGCGCGCCCGATACGATCGCCGGAAGGCCGGTCGGGCTCAGCGCGGAGGATCTCGATCCCCCGCCGGAGAAAACGCGCCCAGGCAAGATCCGTTATCAGGGCATGCGGATCATCGACCGCCGCCGGATTGACGGGATCGATGGCGGAAGCGACCGCCATGGCGCCACGCAGCGCATCGGCCGCAAGGGTCGGTATCGGAAGGGCCGGCGCCGACGGGAGCTCGGCCAGAAGATGGAGGATCACCCCATCATACGCCGGATCATGCTGATGGCCGTGGGCGAACCAGTCGCTCTCCCGCAGATGCATCTCCACCGCACCACAGACCATCCGCCCATCGATCAGCAGCACGGCGCCGAGGAAATCGGGCCCCGCGCCATCGTTGCGGCGGCCGGGGGCGATCACCACCACGCGCTCCCCCGTCACGGCGCTGAGCGCCAGGCCGGGGGATGCAGCACGCATCCAGAGATCGTAGAGATCCTGCTCGCGCCGTATGATGATCGTGGCATCCATGCTTCTCCTGACGCATATCGGGCGCGCGACACGGGAGAGCGTCGTGCCGAATCCCCTATGCCTCGCTCGGCTGGTCGGCCCGGCTCTCCTGCAGATCGGCGACGAACGTAAGGGCGGCCTGCCGCGCCTTCTCGGCGAAATCCTCTCCCTTCCCGGCGGCGATGATACCGCGCGAGACGTTGAAGAAGGCGACCCCGCCGTCGTTGGCGCGGGTGTTCGCCTCGGCATCCCCTCCCTGCGCCCCGAGCCCCGGTATCAGCAGCGGGATCGATCCCCCCACATGGCGCCGCACCGAGGCAAGCTCCTCCGGATGGGTTGCCCCCACCACGAACCCGAGCGAGCCGCTCGCGCCGTAGGTCTCGATGCAGTGATCCACCACCCGCATATACAGAGGGCTCCCCTCGACCGTCAGCCGCTGGAAATCGTTCGAGCCGGGGTTGGAGGTGAGCGCGAGGACGAAGACGCAGCGCCCCTGGTAGCCGAAGAACGGGGCGAGCGTATCCATCCCCATATAGGGATTGACCGTCACCGCGTCGAAGCCGAGCTCCTCGAACAGGGCGCTGGCGTAGCGCTCGGCGGTGTTGCCGATATCGCCCCGCTTGGCGTCGCCGATCGTCAGCACCCCGTCGGGGATACGCTCCAGCGTCCCGCGCAGCGCCTCCATTCCCTTCTCCCCGCCGCTCTCGTAGAAGGCGAGGTTCATCTTATAGCTGCAGCAGAGATCCTGCGTCGCCTCGATGATGCGGCTGTTGAACTCGAGCACCGGGTTGGCCGACGAGGCGACCGACTCCGGAAGATTGCGGATATCGGTATCGAGGCCGATGCAGAGGCGCGTGTTGTTCCGCCCGAGAACGGCGTCGTATCGTTCGTTGAAAGTGTGCGTTGCCATTCGGAATCGGTTGTCGATGAAAAGCCGGAGAGCTGGTTCAGCTCCCCGGCGGTACAGACATGGCGCGAGGCTCAGCGAAGGTTCCTGAGCATCGTGCGATAGTTATCGGCCATCAGCATCGCGGAGGTCGGCGCGGGGGTCGCGTTATCCTTCAGCAGCGTATTAATGTTCTCCACCCGCTTCTCCGAGGTCGGATGGGTGGATGTCCACTGCGCGAGCGTCCCGGTGGTCGCCCTCCCCTCAAGCTGCGTCATCTTGTCGAAGAAATACTTGATCGATCCCGGCCAGTACTGCGTCGACCGCAGATAGTTGAACGAATCGGTATCGGCCTCGAGTTCATCGTCGCGGCTGTTCTTGAGCGTTCCGAGCAGCACCGCCGCATTGCCGGCAAGCTGGGCCAGCTGCGACGGGTTGTTGCCGAGCGCCAGCGACAACGCCAGATCGGCGCCGAGCTGGGTGGTCATATGCTGGGTGCCATGGCGCTCCTCGGCGTGCCCGATCTCATGGGCGAGCACCCCGGCAAGGGTCGCCTCGTTGTCGACGAACTTCAGCAGGCCGGTATACACATAGATATAGCCCCCCGGCGTGGCGAAGGCGTTGATCGTTTTGTCGTCGTTGATCAGCGTCACCTTGTACGGGAAGGTGCTCCGGTACTTGATCTGCGGCGACTGAATGATCTTGTTGACGATCCCCTGCACATAGCCCCGGACCGGCTCGTTCTGCAGAATCGGATACTGCGATGGAGTCGACTGAATCTCCTTGTCCATCTGCTGGCCGAGCGAGGCATCCTCGTTGATCGAGAACAGATTGATGCCGCAGGCGCCGATGCCCGCCAGACAGCTCAGCAGCACTGCATAGACCCATGGGCGATAGCCCCGTGCCGCACGTCGAATTATTGGGATCATAATTTTCCCTACCCCCTGAATTTGTTGCTGGATACGACTATCTCTAGCGCGCAGCAAACCCCGTGCTTGTTTCCGGGAAGATAGGTTGCGGATATGAAACTTCAATGAGAGAAAGCCCATGCGCCGGGACCGATCCGCTCTGCAGCGACCTGTCGCGCCGCTCCAGCAGCGGGATGATCTCCTCGAGCGACCGTCTTCCCCGCGCTATATCCATCTGCAGCCCCACCACCAGCCGCACCATTCCGTACAGAAACCGGTCGGCGGTGATATGGAACTCGAGAGCCCCATCGCGCGGCACCCATTCGGCGCGCGTGATATCGCAGATCATATTCGGGGTGTCGGGGTTGTGCTTCGAGAGCGACGTGCAGTCCCGCCGGCCGATCAGCAGCCGGGCGGCGGCACCGAGCAGCTCAAGGTCGATACGATGATCGACCCGCCAGGCATAACGCGCGCGAAAAGGATCGGGATGGTGGATGATCGTGTAGCGATAGGAGCGCGCCGAGGCGCGATAGCGCGCATGGAATTCGGGATCGGCCTCCACCAGATCGGTGATCGCCAGATCGTCGGGCGACATGCGGCGAAGCGCGTGCAGAAGCTCGGCCGGAGCATAGCGCGAGGGGATATCGGCGTGCGCGACCTGGCCGTGGGCATGGACGCCGGAATCGGTGCGCCCGGCGCCGATCACTGTGACAGGCTGATCCCCGGCGAGCCGCGAGAGCATCCGCTCGATCGTCTCCTGAACGGTACGGCCGCGCCTCTGCCGCTGCCATCCGTAAAATGCTCCCCCATCGTACATGATCCGCATGGCGATGCGGCGGGTCGGAGGCTGATGATCGGGAACGGAGGACATGAGCGGCAGGAGAATCGTGGATCGATTGACGGAGAGAGAAACGAAAACGGGGTCGCCGGTATGAATGACGACCCCGTCCGGTTAGTGGGTTTATGCCTCAGAGTGATCGTCGCCTGCTGATAGCTGGGCCGGAGTTGAACTCCGGCCCAGCATTCCGCCATTATTCCGGCAACCTGAGACACTGCCGGTTACTGAGTTTGTGTCGAACGTCGCTCCCGAAGGAGCGCTTCCACCGCGCGGGCTCCATCGCGATGGGAGGGATAGATCAACAGTTCGCAGGCCGCCTCCAGCCCGAGCCACCGGAAGCCGGCATGCTCGGCCGAGAGCCGTGGCTCGGCGTCCGGCGGCAGCTCGCAGGCGAACACCGGGGAGAGGACGATCTGATCGCGCGGGGCGAAATAGAACGTCGCGACCGTCGGCATCGGATGCCATCGATCGGTCGCCAGACCGGTCTCCTCCAGAAGCTCGCGGCGGGCGGCATCCCCGGAGCTCTCCCCCGGCTCGATGCCGCCGGTGATCACCTGCCAGATATCGGGGCAGAGATCATCATCCGGGGAGCGGAGAAGCAGCAGATGCTCGACTCCATCCCCGCGCAGACGGTAGGGATGGACCTGCAGCAGATCGGTCACCAGCTCTGGCATCGGGCGACTCCCGGCTACTTGTTGCCGATCGCATCGGCGATTGCCTCCTGGCGCAGACGCTCCTCCCGCTCGTCGGGATCTTCCTCGCGACGCCGCTGCGGAGGATAACGCCGCGCGCCGGGTCCTCCGGGAGCACCGGCTCCACCGGGACGACGATCCCAGCCGCCACGCTCGCCGCCACCGCGCTCGCCGCCACGCCCCACGTCGCGGCCCATCTCCCGGCCCCCCTCGCGACCTCCACGCGTATCCCGCGCGAAGCGTCCCGTCTTCGGCCTCTCGATCCTCGGCCGTGGCGGAGGAAGAGGCTCCGGCGGAAGCTCGCCCGGCATGAAGCGCGACAGAGCCAGCGCCGAGATCTCGAAGCCGCTCAGCTCGCGCCACTCCCCCGGAGGAATCATGTTCTCGTTGAGCAGCGCGATGCGCGTGCGGCGCATCTTCACCACCTCGGCCCCGAGCGCCTTCAACGCGCCGTAGATCCGCTGATACGAGTCGTCGAGAAGCGTCAGGTCGATCCACATCGAGTGGCTGTTCTTCGCGCCGGGGGTCACTTTCAGCGGGACCAGATAGTCCTCGCCCACAAGGATGCCGCCGCGCAGCTCCTCGACCTGTTCATCGGTGAGGTGCTTGTTCAGACGGAGGCGATACTCCTTCTGCAGCTCCACATCCATGAAGTGCTGCGTGGAGACCATCCGCGGATCGTTCGAGACGATCACAAGCCCCGAAACCGACTTGGCGAGGCGGCCGAACGGGAAGCTCCAGGTGCAGGCCGGATCGAACAGGGCATCGAACGCCGCATCTCCCTTCTCGCAGACCACCCCGACCGGCTTGTTGTACACCATGTAGGAGAGCCGCCGGGGATATTCGGTCGCGGCCTCGTCGATCGTCACGCGCTCCTTCCGGAGGTTGACCTCGTAATAGCGCGAGGAGACCACACGGGCGTTGACCCGCACGCGGCCGGCCTCGATGAACTGCCGGGCAAGGGCCGGCGAGAGATACTTCGCCTTGGTCAGCAGCTTCGGCAGAAGGATACGGGTGAGCGCCTGATGGAAATAGACGCGCGCCTTCTTCTTCTTCTTCATCGGCGGACGCGGTCCCTTCGGACGATACGCGCCGCCGGTCCCGCGCTGCGTCCCCATGCCGGGACGATAGGGCGGACGCCCTCCCTCGCGCGCGCCATAGGGCTCGCGACGTGGCGCACCATAGTCATCGCGGCGCGGACGATCGAAGCCCTCACGGCGCTCTCCGAAGTTTTCACGGCGCTCGCCAAAGCTCTCACGACGCTCACCGAAGTTTTCACGGCGCTCTCCGAAATTCTCGCGACGTTCGCCGAAGCTCTCGCGGCGGACGCCCGGTCCCTCGCGCCGTTCGCCGCTCTCCTCGTGACGAGGCGCGTCGCCCGCGGCAGGCTCCTCGCGGCGCGGGAATTCACGTCGCGGGGGCACGCCCCCCTCGCGATCGGAGCGGCTGCGGAAGGAATGTTCTCTGCGCGGACCTTCGCCGCGCTCATCACCGCCGCGCGGACCGAGGTCGCGCCGCTCGCCCCCCTCCGGGCCACTGTGGCCGAAGTTTTCGCGCCGGGGGAAGCCACGCTCACCGGGGGCGCCTCCCTCGCGATCGCCAAAGCTGCGGCGCGGGACGTCGCGTCCGGCTGCATCGCGGCCACCGGGCCCGCCGCTTATATCACGATTGCCGGGAAAGCGTCCGCCGCCCTCCCGTTCGGTATCTCTGCTATCACGTCTGGCGAACCCACCACCTGACGACTCACGCGGTCTCCGTTCGCGTTTCGCGTCATCACCAGCGGGATTCTCCCGCTCCTCGCGGCCCCGGCGCTCCCCATTCTGCCGGGACCTTTCCTGATCGCCTCGCTGTAGATCTTCTGAAGCCATAGTCTTCGCTTTCCCCTGAGATAGAATCTCTTGCTGTTGATATCCCCAATCTTCCGTACAGACGACAGTACAACAGGCGTCCGGCGGAACGTAAGATTGCCCCCCGTAAAGTTTTTTTTCTTTTACTCCCTATGCGCCGCCGCCGATGGCGGCGGTCTCGACGACACCGATCGACGCATAACGCTGATGGCGCCGCTCCAGAAGCTCATCCACCGGAAGCCCGCGCAGCTCGCTGAGGGCACCGAGCAGCGCCTCCTTCAGAAGCTCGGCCGCGGCGTGCGGGCTGCGATGCGCCCCCCCGACCGGCTCGGGGATGATCCCGTCGGCGATCCCCATCTCCACAAGATCGGGGGCCGTCAGCCTGAGCGCCTCGGCGGCCTGCTCCTTGTAGTCCCAGCTTTTCCAGAGGATGCTCGAGCACGACTCCGGAGCGATCACCGAGTACCAGGTGTTCTCCATCATCAGGAAGCGATCCCCCATCCCGATGCCGAGCGCGCCGCCGCTGGCCCCCTCGCCGATCACGATATTGACGATCGGCGTCTTCAGACGCGCCATCTCCAGAAGGTTCCGCGCGATCGCCTCGGCCTGCCCCCGCTCCTCGGCCTCGATGCCGGGATAGGCGCCCGGGGTATCGATGAAGGTGACCACCGGCAGGGAGAACTTCTCGGCAAGATGCATCAGCCGGAGCGCCTTGCGGTATCCCTCCGGGTTCGGCATGCCGAAGTTGCGCGTGACGTTCTCCTTGGTATCATGCCCCTTCTGATGGCCGATCAGCACAAGCTCCACCCCATCGATCCGCGCAAGACCGCCGACGATAGCCTTGTCGTCGCCATAGGCACGATCGCCATGCAGCTCGATGAAATCCTCGCAGATCATCGCCGTATAGTCGAGCGTGAACGGGCGATCGGGATGGCGGGCGAGCTGCACCCGCTGCCAGCGCGTGAGCTGCTCGTAGATGCTGGTGCGAAGCCGCTCCACCTTCTGCTCGAGCACCTCTATCTCATCACCGATATCGAGCTGATCGGACATCGATTTCATCTCGGCGATCTTCTCTTCCAACTCGAGGATCGGCCGTTCGAATTCAAGAACGTATTTCGCCATAATACTGGTTGTTGCCCTGATAAAAACGTACTGGATCGGCATCGACCGCCGGGAGATCCGCGTCGCGCGTCCATCGCATTGGCCGCGCCTTCATCATCGGCGCGCACCGGATTACTTCCCTTTGGCCTCGATGGGATCGGCCCGCTTTGCTCCGAGTGCCAGGTGGCCGTCGTCGGCGAGCTTCCCATGCCGCAGCGCCGCGATCATAATCTCACAGTCGAGCAGCAGTGAATGATTGGTCTCGTAGAAGCGCTCAAGCTGGCCGATCTCGCGCGGGGTAAGGGTTCCCTCTCGATAGAGGGCCACCATCGAAAACATCGGATCGTGTCCGGGAGCTCCGTCGCCGGAGCCCGCCCCCACCAGCGGACGCCGCCCCAGCAGAACATCCCAGAGCCCTCGCAGGTGAAGCGCCGGCCGCTTGGCGAACAAATATACAACCGGAACCAGCAACAGAAGCGCCCCGAGCGCTATGGCCCGGTCGCGGAACCCGCGCGCGATATGCGATCCGGCGCGCCGCTCCGATCCCGACAGCGTTCCCGACATCTCCGCCCCTCCCACCACTTCCCCCGATGCCTCGAGCGATCCGTGGATGATATGGTAGCGGACCGGAAGGCTGGCGGTGAACCCCATCGCCCGCAGCACCTCGCCGTAGCTCAGCGTGGAGTCGAGCACGAGGATATCGGTGATCCTGAACTCGCGGACGATCTTGGCGATGTTCTCCACCGTCCCCAGCGCCTCCTCGCCGATCGACGCGGCCTCGCTGAAGGTGGGGGCGATCGCCCCGACGATCACCACCGGACGGGTGAAGAAGACCCGGCGGACCGCATTGCGCGTGCCGGGGGCTATCTCCTGGCGGCTGAGGAAGGCGATCCTGCGGATCGACTCGGCGCCGAACGTCCTGCGATACAGAAGCCAGAGGAAGCGCGCCAGCACCCCGGCAAACGCCCCGACGCCGGTGGTGAGCAGCACCACGCCCCGGCTGAACGCGTATTCCTTGAAGAAGTACGGAAGCGTGCTCAGCACGAAGAACCCGAGCATATAGCCGAGCAGCGCCTTGCCCGGCGTGCGATCATCGGAGGAATAGCCGCCGACCATCATCAGCGACAGCACGAAGATCAGCGGCGGAAGCACCACCACCGTCGGGAACGCATAGTCGGGGTAGGCGAACGGTCCGCCGAACTTGATCTGGGAGCCGATCATGAAGCCGACGATGATCGCCAGCATATCGATGGCGGCAAGCCCGATGCCGGGGAAGCGCTCGCCGACGCGGGCCACGCCGCGGCGCACCCAGATGCCGGCGCGGATCATCCAGAGCAGCGGCGGATTCGAGCGGAAATGCTTCCGCGCGAAGATCTCCATCGCCTGGTAGAACACCGCCAGCGCGTCGATAGAGCTGCGCCGGGTGCTCTCCCCCTTGAAATGCATGATCGATGTGGCGGGATAATAGTAGATCGATCCCCCCGCCTTGGTGGCGCGATAGCAGAGATCGAGATCCTCACCGTACATGAAATAGTCGGTATCGAAGCCGCCGAGCGCCTTCAGCTCGGCGCCGCGACAGAACATGAAGCAGCCGGCCAGCGCCTCGATCTTCGCCGTCTGATCGGGGTCGATATGGGTGAGGTTGTAGCCGCCGAAGAATTTCGACTTCGGAAAGAGCTTGCTCAGGCCGAACACCCGGCAGAACGACGACCAGGGGGAGGGGAATCCGCGCTTGGAGACCGGATCGTAACTGCCGTTCGGGAGGATGATCTTGCAGCCGGCGAAGGTGGCGTCCGGATGCGACTCCATGAAGTCCATCATCTGCCGGAGGGTTCCCTCCTGTACGACGGTATCGGGGTTGAGCAGCAGGATATATTCCCCCCGGGCCTGCTCGATGCCGATGTTGTTGGCCGCGCCGAAGCCGAGGTTCTGGTCGAGCTGTACGGTGATCACATCCGGATAGATCCGGTTCAGCGTCTCGACCGCGCCATCGGTGGAGGCATTGTCCACCACGATGATCTCCCCCTCGATCCCCTCCAACGCAACGTAGACCGACGCCACCGCGTTGAGCAGCAGGTCGCAGACGTTGTAGTTGACGATAATGATCGAGAGCTGCATAACGAGAATAATTACGAGCGCGGGGCAACAACGCCCACACGCGACGAGCGTCGCCGGCCGGTCCGGAGTCGAGAGCCGTGATCGCCCCCGCTATCGCCACGCGGTCGGTTTCTCCGGTCGGGAGTCCCGGCAAAGAATACAGCGCGGGGCAGGAACCGACAAGTTAACAATGCCCGCAACGCAACACTATCGCCTGGCGCCGTCACGATATGATTCGGTGGCCGCGTCACGGCGCCGGAAGAGGATGTAATCCTGCACCCAGCCGTCGGGAAACACCGCGCCGTCGATGTCAAGCCCGGCATATCCGAACTTCGAGAAGCGGGCGACCGGCATATATGCGGCGCGCATCTCCGGCGTTCCCATCCAGGCGGCCGTCTCGGCGGTGGCGCCGAGATAGAGATAATCGGGACGATGCGCACGCACGATCGCCGGATAGTTCCATCGCAGGCTCACTGCCTCGGGCCAGACGAGGCCGGCCAGATCGTAGATATGCGCGCCGGAGTAGTAACCGATCGCGCCGATATCGTAGGCGGCGATCGTGGCGCCGGGGCGCATACTGGTCGCGCACCACCGCCGCAGCGGATCGTAGACGCGCGCGGCCACCGGGTCGGCTCCCCCCCGCCACGCCAGCGCGCCCCCCCAGAGCAGCAGCGGAAGGGCGCCGGCGATGATCGCTCCCCGCCGGGATGTGGCGGCCGCCGCGAGCGCGGGAATGCGGCCGAGCAGATCAGCGGCGCCGAGCGCGCCGAGCAGCACCACCGTATAGTACGTCACCATCCCATACCAGGGCCAGACCAGCGGCCGCGCCAGCGCATATGCCACGATATAGGCCGATCCCCAGAGAGTTATCGTTCGGAGAGCTCCACCCCGGCCGAAGGAGCGCACTCCTCCCCAGAGGGCGACCGGCAGAACGATCAGGCTGAAGGGGTCGGGGACGAGGAGCTGCCCGAAGATCGCGCCGTAGGGCTGCGCCGGAAGCGCCGATTTCGCGGCGACGGACTGCGGGATGATCCCGCCATACAGCGTATAGAGAGACGTGAGCCCGGGAAGCACCACCGCCAGCGCCACGGCCCCCATCACGAATCCCCTCCATCTGGCGCCGGTGAAGAACTCCGTCAGGCAGAGGATCGCCACCAGCAACACCGCCTCCGGACGCAGGAAGAAGGAGAGCGCCGCGACGGCGGCCGCGCCGATACGATGGCCGCGATGATACAGGCCGATCGCCGCGAGCCCCGCCAGCAGAAAGAGGTTCACCTCCATGCATCCGACGCAGACGCGCCCAAGGATCGGGCTGAGAGCGAACCCGGCGCCGAAGAGGAGCGCCGCCACCGGCCTGCCGCATCGCAGCAGCCAGACGACGGTCAGGCAGAGCGTCGCACAGTCGCAGAGGATGTTGAGCGTGATAACCGAGGCCGGCATCGCCAGGCCGAGCAGATGCGGAATCGCCAGGAGCAGCCCGAACGCCGGCGCGGTTGTGCCGATGACCCATTCCCCGGGGTTATAGACGAACCCATCCCCCAGCGCCAGATTGCGCGCGTAGCGGAAGGTGATGAACGCATCGTCGAACACCGGAAGCGCCATCGCGGCGAGAATCCGGGAGAGCACAAGAGCCGTCGCAAGCCAAAGAACAGACGGGATACGATCCCCGGCCATCCGAAGCGGGTTGATCATCATAAGGGAGCAGTTGACTGATGAACTATCGGTCACTGCGCCGGGTCGGGAGCATGACCTTTCTGAGCTGAACACCCGAGCGGTGCGGGGTTCTCAGAGAAAGGTCCTCGCGACGATGATGACGCCGTCCCCGGACTGTTATCCGGGGAGATATCGCTTCTTGAGGCTTCCGAACATCTTCGCCAGCCGGAGCTTCCAGACCATCGTGCTGGCCTCGCCGATGATATTGCCCGACATCTTCGAGACGCCGTTGCGCCTGTCGACGAAGATGATCGGGATCTCCTTGATGCGCGCGCCCATGCTCCAGACCAGAAAGTTCAGCTCGATCTGGAAGGAATAACCGTTCGAGCGGATCTGCTGCAGATCGATCGAGCGGAGCACCGTCGTACGGAAGCATTTGAACCCGCCGGTGCCGTCGCGCAGCGGCATCCCGGTGACAAAGCGGGAGTACATATTGGCGAAGTAGCTCAGCAGCAGCCGGCTCATCGGCCAGTTGACCACGTTGACCCCCTGAACGTAGCGGGAGCCGATCACAAGGTCGGCATGCTCGATCTCCTCGAGGAAGCGTGGAAGCATCTTCGGGTCGTGCGAGAAATCGGCATCCATCTCCATGGCGACGTCGTAGCCGTTTGCCATCGCATACTCGAAGCCCCGGCAATACGCGGTCCCGAGCCCCATCTTTCTGGGACGCTCCAGCAGATGAAGGCGCGGCTCCCCCTCCCTGACCTTCGCGATATAGGCCCCGGTGCCATCGGGCGAGCCATCGTCGACGAAGAGGATATCGATCCGCGGATCGGTCAGGAGCACCTGCTCGATCAACGTCGGGACGTTGTCGATCTCATTATATGTTGGTATGATCACCAACGCTCGTTTCGGGATGAACTGTTCAGCCACGCTGTTTACGCCTGTCCTTTACGCTGAAGGATTCGGATTACTGTGCGGAATATGATTTCGATGTCGAGCCGCAGCGACATATTCTCTATATAAAAAAAGTCGTGACGCAGCCGCTCCTGAACGAACTCGACGTTCTCGATCATATCCTCCATCTGCACCTGGTTCCAGCCGGTAAGCCCGGGTTTGACGCGAAGCCGGCGGGGATATGCCGGAAGGATCTTCGAGTATTTCTCCACATAGAACGGCCGCTCCGGGCGCGGCCCCACAAAGCTCATCTCGCCGACGAGCACATTCCAGAGCTGCGGTATCTCGTCGAAATGGGTCGTACGGATGAACTGGCCGATCCGGGTGACGCGCGGGTCGTTCGCCGACGTCCAGCTGATCCCCTTGCTCTCGGCATCGGTCCGCATCGAACGGAATTTATGCACCATGAAGGTCTTCCCCCCAATCCCCACCCGCTCCTGCGAATAGAATATAGGCCCGCGATCCTCCAGCTTCACCAACAGCGCCGTCAGCAGCCAGAGCGGAAGCCCCCCCAGAAGCATCAGCACCGAGACGCCGATATCCATCCCCCGCTTCAGATGCTGCTCCCAGACCGGCATGATCTGCGGGTTGATCTCGATCAGCGGGATGCCGTACAGATGCTGCGCCCGCGCCTGCCCGCTGACGATATCGTACAGATCGGGGATGATCTTGATCGTCGTGTCGGCCACAGCGGTCTCGGTCAGCAGCCGGGGGACCAGCTCGCGCTGATGCTCCATCCCGAGCACCACCACCTCGATGCGCCGCGCCGCGATCACCCGGTCGATATCCTCGATCGTCCCGATCCGCCGCTTGAGAAACTCGTCGGTGGCGACCGGCGAGGTCGGGATGGTCCCCACCACCGCGTAGCCAAGCTCCGGATGGGCGCTGAAGAGCTCCAGAAGCTGACGGCTTTTCGGCGAGTCGCCGATGATGATCGTGCGCCGGAGCCCTATGCCGAGCCTGCGGAGCCTGCGAAGACCGCGCCGCACCAGATACCGCCCCAGCGCGATGGCGCTCAGCAGCAGCAGAAAATAGATCAGCAGCGAGACGAACCGGTTGCTCTCCTGCTCGGCCACATCCAGCGGGGGGCCGGAGGTGGCGATATCGATATAGATGGCCGTGGCGAGCAGCACCATCCCGAGCGCTATCACCTTCAGCACCGAGATATACTCGTCGAACAGCGCCCGGTTGTGTACCGCGATATAGACGCCGCTGAACCAGAACAGTCCGAGCCATGCCACCACCACGAAGGCGGTCGTCTGCAGAAAATCGGGAAGCGGCGCCGCCGGCGGAAAGCTGAACAGACCGCTGTTGACGCGAATCCCGTAGAAGATGGTAAAGGAGACGACGATCGCCAGCACATCGGTGCAGACCACCAGTCCCAGAATCCCCTTCGGCGACTTGATAAGGTTGACGAGCGCCGAGCCGATCGCGCGGCGCGTGTTGCGGAGCGCCCCGCCCCGCAGCACCGAGTTGGCTGTTGTGCTCATTCCAGTCGCTGGCTGCTCCACATTTCAAGCCCGCCGGAGAAGACCGCACGCATGGTGCCGATGGTCAGGCTGGCGAGCATCGAGGTGAAATACAGAGGATAATGGAGCACCCGGATATCGAGCGCGAGACGGTCGCTGAGATAGCCGGCGACCATCGCAAGGGCCCAGACCCCTCCCCCGGCGGCGATCGCCGTAAAGAAGAACGAGCCGGAGGCGAGCGCGATCGACGTCAACAGCACCAGCGCCAGCGGGATCGCCGCCAGGTTCCGCAGCAGCTTGTGCGACCAGATCTGGAAGCCGACCAGCGACCGCCAGGGATACCGGGTGTTCCGGTAGGCCAGATAGGTGACCGCCGCCTGCTGCCCCATCCGGAGCCGCCGCCGGTATTCGCTGGTCAGCGAGCGCTTCTCCATTTCGTGAATCACGAAGCTCGGCTCGAACCAGACCCGCAGCCCCTTCTGCGGGATGGTGATCACCAGGTTGAGATCGTCCGACAGCTTGTAGTCGGTCAGATGTCCGTAGCCTCCGCGCCGCACCGCGAAGCACTCGCCGCGCGGACCCACCGTGGTCCAGACGAGCGACTCGGTCTTGCGCACCCAGTCCTCCAGCTCAAGATATTTCTTCTGGCCGTTGTTGCCGGCGTTGGCGCTGGGATCGTGGTAGACCATCCGGGGGATCACCCCTCCCACCCGGGGGTCCGACATGCAGTCGACGATCCGCCTGAGCGAGTCGGGCTCCATCAGGATATCGGCATCGGTGAAGATGATGATCTCATCGGAGACGTCGGCGGCGAGCTGGTAGACGATCTGGGTCTTGCCGCACCGGTTGAAGCGATGCAGGCTGATCGACGGGTCGGCGGCCGCATGGCGCTCGATGATCGCATCGGTGGCGTCGGTGGAGGCATCCGAGCCGATCCGGAAGCTGAGCAGCTCGCGCGGATAGTCCAGCTCCCGATAGTTTTGCAGACGCTGCTCGATCCCCCGCTCCTCGTTGTAGGCGGCCATCACCAGGCAGATCCTCGGCTGGTACCCCGGGACGCGCTCGAGCGGACGCGGGCGGACCCATGCAAGGAGGGCCATCAGCAGAGGATAGCCCACCATGACATAGAGGATCCACGCGACCGCGATCCAGAAGATGATGGTCAGTACAAGGATCATCGCTTCAGTGAGGGATGGTTCCGCCGCTCGATCACCTCCAGGGCAACCTGTTCAAGGCTGCGGCTGGTCTCGGCGATCGAGTAACGCTCGGTAACGAACGCGCGCGCCGCGCGCGCCAGCCGCTCGCGCTCGGCGGGATCGTTCATCAGACGCACCACGGCGTCGGCGAACGCGACGGGGGTATCGGCCAGCAGATAGTGCTCGCCGGGGACCGCCTCGTTCCCCTCGGCCCCCTGGCGGGTGCTGACGATCGGCATGCCGGAGGCCATCATCTCCACCATCTTTACACGCATCCCCCCCCCGACGTTCAACGGTATCAGTCCGATCGCCACCCCCTCGTAGAACGGGGCGATCGACGGCACCCGTCCCTCGATCCTGAAGTTCTTCGATGCCGGCGGAATCTGTCCGAGCGGCGGGTTGTCGCCGACGATATGGCAGACCGCGTCGGGACGCTCCTTCAGGATGAGTGGGAAGATCTCGTTGGCGAACCAGAGAACCGAGTTGCGGTTCGGCGGCCACCCCATGTTGCCGAGGAAGATCATCGAGTTGGTCTGCCGCGCCGACGGCTCCACATAGGTGAACGCGTCGAGATCGACGGCGGCCGGCACGGTGGTGACCGGGACGCCGGGGGCGAGCAGCCGGATCGCATCCTCGTCGCGCCGGGTGATCGCCACGCAGGCATCGGCCAGCGCCATCTGTTCGCGCTCGAAGCGCTCCCAGCGCTTCAACTGGAGATTCACATACATCCGCATCAGCGGATTGCGCACCGTGGAGAGATGCCGCCGGTAGATCTCGTGCTCGATGTTATGGCAGCGGAGCACATACGGTATCCCGTACGTCCGCTTCATATAGGCGCCGTACTGCGCGATATGCGCCTGATCGGCATAGACCGCGTCGAAGCCATGCTCGCGCTGCAGGCGGTCGAGCAGCTCGTAGACCTCCTTCCTGTCGCGCTTCAGCTGGGTGTAGGGATTGGCGCTGAAGAGCGTCCCGAGCGCGCCGATAATGCGCGGAGGCTGGCGGAGCGGGACCACATGGACGCTCGAGAACTCCCGCATTGGTCCCGGATCGGTCATCTCCTCGTCGACGGCGACAACATGCAGTTCATGTCCCCGCGAGGCAAGACCATATACGAGCTGATACATGACAATGCGGGCTCCATCGATCAGCGGATATGGCAGCCTGGAGGTGATTTCCAGGATCTTCATGCGTTGGCGTTCTTCCTCGGAGTGAATGGCGAGTTGACCGGCAGGTACGACTTGAGCATATCGCGCCCCAGCGTGCGGAACCGGGGTTTGACGAGCCCGAAGATCGGATAGATGGCGATCCGTATGGCGAAGCCGGTATGGACGATCAGCGCCATCGCGACCCGCTCGGCACCGTTCATATGCTTGCGGGCATAGACTTTACGGGAGATGCGGAGCATCTGATGGAACCACCACATCCGCGAGCGGGAGCTCTGGTTGATCAGGTGGAGCACACGCGCCGACGGGCTGTAATGGGCACTGTAGCCGCGATCGGCCACGCGCTTGCAGAGATCGGACTCCTCGTAGTACATGAAGTACTCCGGGTCGAAGCCGTTGATCGATGCGAACAGATCGCGGCGGATCATCATCGCGGCGCCGTTGATCACATCCACGTCCCGCTCCACCAGCGGGTCGGCATGGTTCATCGTGCCGTCGCCGAAGAACGGGATGTTCGGGAAGATGCGGTCGAGCCAGAAGTAGTAGCAGAAGGTGCGCCAGACCGACGGGAAGGATGTCATCGAGGTCTGGTAGCTCCCGTCGCGGTTCTCCAGAAACGGTCCCACGACCCCCCGGCGCTCCTGGGCGTAGAGGGCATGATAGAGCTTTTCGATGGCGCCCGGGCGGACGATCGTATCGGTGTTCAGCAGAAAGAGCGCCTCCCCGACGGCCGAGTCGGCCCCGAGGTTGTTCCCCCGTCCGAAGCCGAGGTTCTCCGGCGAGCGGATCACCCTTACATCCGGGAAGCGGAGCTCGATGGCGTCGGCGGTGCCATCGACGCTGGCGTTATCGACAACGATCACTTCAACCCTGAAATCGGGATCGAGCAGGGAGCTGAAGATCGACGCGATCGCCTCCAGCGTCAGCTCGCGCGTGTTGTAGTTGACCATCACGACGCTGACGTGAGGGGCTCTACTCCGATCTGATTGAAGTTCGTTCGCCATACAATATCTACATCCCCCCTCCGGACGGAGGCCAGGGCTCAGGAAGAATTCAAAACTATCGTACTGGAAGATACGGAGCGGATATCATGTGATCCGCATCGATTTCAACGCCTTCAGCTCACCGATGCTCACCGTGCGCGCAAGCAGGAGCGTCGCGACCGACACTCCCAGCACCAGCGCCGCGCGGGGCCACAGATCCATCCCGTCGCTTGCGACGAGCGCCACGCCGAACAGGGCGATCGACGGAAGAAGCCGGGCCATCCCCAGCAGCGCCGCCCGCCGCACATCCCGGGGAAACCGGGTGACCTGGAAGGCGAGCAGGCAGCTGATCGAGATCAGCTTGGCGTACATCATCCCCCTGATCCCCCACTCCCTGATCGTGATCGGCTCCAGCAGCAGGGCCAGCGCGAAGTAGATCGACGCGCCGTAGAGCGTCTGCTTCCGCTTGCCGATCGCCAGCATGAACTGATCGAACATCACCACCAGATAGGTAAGCCCGTTGATGATGCTGTAGATACGGAGAATATAGGCATCGTGCGTGAACTGCGCACCGAAAATGGTCATAATCTGCCCGGCGAACAGATAGCAGACGACGCTGACGCCGAACCCTATCACCCCGAGTATCCTCACCCCCACCGACATGATGAAGTCGAACGAATGGTCCGAGCGCACCCCCTTGGCGCACTGCGCCACGATCGGCACAAGGCCGAAGCTGAAGGCGGTCGCGATGAACACCGAGCCGAGCAGCGGCCGGATGCCGGCGTTGTAGGCGGCGATATCGGAGCGCGTCATCACCGTCGAGGCCTCGATCACCAGCGTCTCGAGCTGTCCGGATGTCTGCCCCAGAAGACCCATCAGCCCCACCGGAAGCGCCGCGATGAAGATCGCCCTGTAGTAGCGCGACGGCACCCGGTAGCTGAACGCGCCGGAGCGCCGCAGGCGCGCCAGCAGCGGCAGCGACACGACGACGAAGCCGGGAAGATTGCAGAGCGAGAAGACCATCACCCCCCGCAGGAGCGTCACCTCGCCGAAATGATGGAGCAGCCAGAGCGACGCGAACCCCAGCGCGACATCGACCACGCCGATCGCCGTGATCACGTAGGTCCGCCCCCGCAAACGCCAGATCAGCTCGAAGAGCTGCCGTATCCCGGTGGCCTTGGAGCTGATCAGCACCGAGACGTAGGCCACGTTGACGAACAGCAGAAGCCCCCCCTGCCCGATGATCGACAGGTAGATGTTCAGCGCTATCCAGCTCACCAGCAGCATCACCACGCGCAGCACGAAGGCCGCCTTGAACGCCGGCGTGGCGTTGTCGCGCGCGACGGAGAGTCTGGGGGTGACCGTCGCCAGCAGACCGAAATCCCCCAGGCCGCTGGCGATGGTGATATAGGAGAGGATCAGGAAGTAGCTCCCGGAATCCTCCTTGCTCATCGAACGGAGGATGATCGCCTGGAAGGCGAACATCACCAGGGCGCCGAGCACCTGAAAGATCACGCTGATCCCGATATCGGCGCCGACCCCGAGCTTTTTCAGACGGGAAGCATTCATGGCGCCCCGGGCCCTATCCTGCGCGGAACCGTCACATCCGGAACCGGAACCGAGCCGGGGAGCGTCCGCCCGCTCGAGCGGACAACGTAATCGAGCACCCCCCAGCAGATCGTGAAGTTCAGGATCGTGGAGATCTGCCCGAAGAGGTTCGAGGTCATATGCACCACCAGCGAGGCGATGATATAGGCCACCGTCCCGGCCATCAGCGCGCGGTTGAAGCGGTCGTTCCGGCGCGGCCCCACCAGCAGCAGCCTGCCCACCGGATAGAGGATCACCCCGAGCAGCAGCAGCGCCATCGGGATGCCGAACTTGAACATCGACCAGATATAGCCGTTATGGACGAACGTCGTTTCGGTGGTGGTCGCGGTGATGGGATCGAAGAATCTGAAGAAGACGCCGTAGCCGGTGCCGAGCAGCGGCGAGGTGGCGATATACTGCTCCAGAAGCACCTTCGACTCGGTCACGCGCGACTTGATCGAGAAATCGCTGCCGGCCGAGGCCACCGAGATAAGACGCTCGGCGAGCGCGGAGCTGAGCATATCGATATACTGCGCGAAGAAGATGTAGCCCACCACCGCCCCCACCGCCAGCGCGAACACCAGCGCCACCAGCACGCGGCGGCTCTGGCGGAACGGTATCAGCGCCATCATCAGGAAGATGCCGCAGATGCCGGAGACGATGGGGCCGCGCGACAGCGAGATCACCACGAACAGCGCCCCGGCGGCCACCCCCATCATCGCCAGCACGCTGATACGGAGCGTCCGGGAGGCTGCGAAGACGGTGGCGCACATGATCATCAGCCCCATCGAGGTGGTCTCGTTGACGTTGCTGCGGGAGTGCCCGACCTGCCACTGATAGACCGCCTCGGCGATACGCTGCTTGTAGTTGAGGAACGCGTAGGTGCCGTTGGCAAGCGACAGCAGCGCGAAGGCGACGAGGATCATCACCACATCCTCCCGGCGCTCCATATGCTTGCGCAGCGGGAAGTAGAAGAGCAGATCGAGCATGCTCATCCACTCCTTCAGATAGTTCACCAGATCGCCGTCGTTGAGCTGGCTGGCGATCAGCGAGACGATGCTGCTGCCGATGATGAACATCAGCAACAACAGATCGAACCCGGTCAGGACGATCCGTCTGCGATGCACCAGCACCTCCTTGATGAACCAGATCGCCAGCCCCATCAGCACCAGCGATCCGAAGGCGACCTCCGGAAGCCCGACGCCGCTGTCGGCCTGATCGATCATCATCAGCAGATGGGCCATCAGGGCGAGGTAGACCCAGATGCGCTCGTTGTGCCAGACAAGATAGAGGGTGAGCGCGCCGATGGCCGGGAGGATCAGCGCCAGGGCGATCGGCTCGTTCAGCGGGAGCATCTGCGAGAGATAGACGAAAAGCCCCATCAGAAGGATCGTCACGAGCGCTATCACCGCGCTGCCCATCCCCCCCGGCAGGCTTCCCTCGTCGATACGCCGGAACGCGTGCTCGGCACTGGTCATTGACGATCCTCGAGCCGGCCGTCACCATTGACGGCGACCAGGCTCCCCCCAGCCATATAGGCCCGGTAGCGCCGCTTGAAGTTCCCGTAATACGCCGCCACGCCTATCATCAGATAGGCGATCAGGAAGGTTCCGACGAACGCCGAGGCAAGGATCAGCGCCCGCCGCGGGCGCGCCTTGACCGGCGGCGGATACGCCTTGTCCAGAACGTTCAGCACCGGGATATCGCGCATCTCCTCGAACTGCGTCTGCTCGTACAGAGGCTGCAGCAGTGCTATCACCTTGGCGGTGACCTCGTAATCCTGACGAAGCTTCAGGTACTGCACGCTGGTCGTTGGGAGCGCCTCGAGCGACGGCCCTTCGAGCACCCCCCCCCGTCCCACGGCAAGCCGGCGGCTGGTGGCCTCGGCCTGCCGCAGCAGGATCTCCGACTGCACCGTCCGGGGATCTTCAGCGCCGAGCGCCTTCGTGTAGGCCTCGACAAGCCCGCGCTGCACGGCCACGTTCGCCTCGGCCTCGGCGACGGCGGTGCTGATCACCTTCCCCTGCACCTCGGGATCGTATACCTTGGTCTTCTGCATGAACTGCCGAAGCTCCTCGCCGATCCGCTCCTGCTCCAGCCGTGCCTGCTCGTAGCGCGAGCCGACGAACTTGGTGATCGGCTCGGACTCCTGGCGGTTCACCTCGCGCGCCAGCACGTTGGTATAGTAGATCACATCGTTCGCCATATCGGCCGCGCGCTTCGCGCTCACATCGTAGATCTCCACGACGACCGGGCCCTCCGGGAAGATCTCCATGTTCATGTTGCTGGTGAGCTTCGTGTACATCAGGTCGGGACGATCCTTCGGGATGTCGTAGACCGTGTAGAGATCGTACTTGATGATCAGCGAGTCCATCAGCCGCTGGCTGTTGATGAACGCCGTCTTGGCGTAGCCATTATCGGAGGTGCGGTTGCCGACGAGCTTCGACAGGCCGAAGTCGCGGAGCGACGAGGCCATGCCGCCGATAAGGTTGTCGAGCGGCGTCCCCGATTTGTTCGGCGGAAGCGCCCGCACCGTTGCCAGGTATTCCGGCGTCACCGCCAGATAGACGTAGGCTCCCACGCCGGCCGTGACGATGATCGCCACCAGCAGCACCCATTTCCATGTGCGCCGCAGCAGCGTGAACTGCTCGAACAGGATCACCTGGCCGTCGGCCGGGGGCACCTCGATCTGGCGGCTGATGATGATCTCCTCACGTTTGACCCGTTCTTGACGTATCATTGCTCGCTGATTGTTTCGTAATTCGCGTAAGTATCAGATGCGGATGCCGTAGCATAGTCCCATATGCGGTCGCTAATATGCGCCGATGCGCAGCCCGAACCAGACCTGGGTATCGGTGAGCGTCGCGATGGCGCTCGCGGTCCGGTTGCGCGTTGCGATCACTCTGAGGTAGATATTGCGGAGCGGCTCGTACTCGGCCTCCAGCCTGAGCTGGGTCAGCGTCTCGATCTCGCCGTCGAGGAACCGCACCGGGCCGGGGGAGCTCGTGGTATCGGGGGGGCGGTTGATATCGCCGCCGACGTTCCTGATCATCCCGCCGAGCGAGTCGACGATGTTGACTCCATGCTCGCCGAACCCCGCCACAAGGCGCAGCTGAAGGTTGGGGGCAAGCTGCAGCGCCAGACGTGGCTCGAGCAGATAACTGTTCGGCTGCAGCCCGCCGGCCGCAAGCGACATCCGGTCCTGCGTGTAGCTGTTGAGCGTATTGAAGTGCGTAAAGATATAGGGCTCCAGACGCGTATACGAGATCCCCAGATCGACCTGCTCGACCGGGAAGGCCGTCGCGCGGGCGCCCAGCCGCCAGGCGATCTTGTTGCCGATGAACCCTTCCCCCACCTTCGAGAACCGGTAATCGTCGATCATCAGCTCCCCCTCGAGCAGAGCACGGCCCACTGGAGCAACGCTCAACGCGAGGTACATATTGCCGTTGTCGCGATCGCGGAGATATTGCTCCTGCGACTTCATGAAGTTGAAGGGGTTCAGATAGCCTATCTCGAAGCCCCTGCCGTGATAGATCACCGACTCTCCCAGCGACAGACGGACGCCGGCGATCGGCCCCACGCTCAGCAGATGCAGCGCGATATATTTGGATGGGATCGTCGAGAACGGTCCCGACTGATCGTTAGGATGGAGCGGATCGACGCCGAGAACGGGCTCCGAGAGGAGCGATGCATGGATATGGGAGAAGCTGAACAGCCCCAGATTCGCCGTCAGCCGGAGATAATCGAGGTTCGATGGGAGCGGCGCCCCCAGCAGAAGGCTCTGGTCGAGGCCGCCGCCGAGCTGGATCTTCTCCCTCCCTATCTCGACCGCCACCCCGCTGTAGTCGACGCGGAGATGGCCGTCGCCGAAGCCCACGTCGCGGCCGAACGCAGTGACGCTGAAGGAGCCGTTGCGCCTGATGCGGGGATCGCGCGCCGCGATGGAGCTGTCGCCGGCAATCGAGCCGTTGGTGATCCGCGCCGCGAACCCCACATGGTTCAGCACGGTGCCGCGAAGCTCCGCCCCCCCCTGCGCCACCAGCGCCTTCTGCGATTCGGCCGGATCGATCCGCAGCTCCCCGTCCAGCACCGGCGCAAAGACGATATGCGCGCCGAGCGATGTGTCGCGGTGCTCAATGATCGCAAGCGGAAGGCCTTCGAGCGGATGATCGAATATCGAGATCGAGGAGTCGCTGGTGGAGATGATCACCGCCGTCGGGACCGCGCCGCCATCGGCCATCAGCTCGACGCGATAATATTCGGCCTGCTCCCGGAGCGAGCCGGGTATCCCCGGCGTGGAGAGCGCCTCCTCAAGGAACCTGAGGGCGAGTCCCCGCGCTATCGGAAGATGCTCGCGGGGGAACTGTGGGATCGCGCCGAACTCGTAGAGCCGCACCAGCGTGCGGGTGGCCGGATGATCCAGCGGCAGAAGCTCCACCTGCGCCATCGCGCCGCCGGCGGCAAGAAGCAGCAGAAGGAGCCCCGGCACGACGCGGCGCCCCAGCGGGCGCGCTATGTGCTGAAGGTGTGTCAATCTCGGTTCAGCTCGCGAATGAATGAGAAGATCGTTCCGGCGATGCTCAGCACGGCGCCGGCGATGCCGATGATGGTGCCGGCAACTTCAAGCGATGTGCGCGGCGGCACGTCGCGCTCGCCGGGGATGTAGATCTCGTCCCCCGGCATGATCGATGTCAGCTCGGGCAGCTCCCAGACGCCGCTTCCATATTTGAGCACCTCGATGCGGCTCTCGGCGGCCGACCCGGTGAGCCCTCCGGCCGAGGCGATATAATATTCATAATCGGCGCCGGGAGCGTAGGCCACCCATCCGGGGTTTCTGACGCGACCGCGCACATAGACGTTCTTCGGCACGGTCGGGATCACGATCTGATCGCCGCTCTGCAGCGCCACATCGTGCGAACGGTCGCCGCCGAGAATCCGCGTGAAATCCGCCGAGACCCTGTCGCGCTGATTCTCCATATCGAAGATGAAGCGCGTGGTATCGTCGAGCGGAAGACCGCTGGTCGAGCGGAGCTGCCCCAGATAGGGGGTGGCGGTCATCGTCCGGTAGAGCCTCGGATCGCTGGCGCGATAGATATAGGCGCCGTTGAGCGATGCATCCGCGGTCACCCCGCCGGCGGTGGCGATCACCTCGCTGAGCCGCGTGGTGCCGGGAATGATCGGATAGGTCGACGGGCGAACCACCTCGCCGAGCACCGTGACGACGCCGGAGCGTCCGGGTCCGGTCGTCACAACGTCGCTGGCCGGCACCACGAGTTGATCGCCCGGAGCGAGCATGATCGACGCCAGCGCGGCGGTATCCTCCAGGTCCACCGCGATCCGCTCGAGCCCGGCCGAGGAGCCCCGGCTGATATATGCCTCGGCGGTATTGGCGTTCCCCCGGAATCCGCCGGCCAGGCGGGTAAGCATCAGCGCGTTGTCGCCGGAGCGGAACGGGGCCGCCGTCGGGGAGTTCACCGCGCCGACCACCGCCACAACCGGCGCGGTCGGGTCGGCCGAGCGGACAACGATCTCATCCCCCTCGCGGAGCGTCGGGTTGTCGCCATCCCTGCCGAACGCCCTGTAGCGAAGAAGATCGATCTCCTGGCTCGTGCCGTCGTTATGGCGGAGCGACGCCCAGCGCTGGGCCGACTGGCTCGAGGAGAGCCCGCCGAGATCGCGGGCGCTCGGGCGGTTGTCGTTCATGCTCCTCTGCTCCTTGCTGAGGGCGGCGCGCTCGGTCAGCGGCAGCGTCTCGCTGATCGTGTTGGCCGCGTAGATCGCGCTGGTCACCCGGTCGGCGGCGCTCAGGATATACCGCCCCGGCACCAGCACATCGCCGCTGACGTTGACGTAGACCATCCGGGGCTTGAGGAGCGAGAGGCTGAGCGAACGGTAGCTCGACGAGCGGGCACGGTAGAGGGAATCGACGGTGCGGCGAAGGCGATCGAGCGTCATCCCCTCCACATTGAGCAGCGCCAGGCCGCGCGGCAGAAGCAGCGTATTGTCCATCGCCACGGTCAGGGGGATCTCTCCATCCATGATCGGCAGCGACAGCAGCAGTTGATCGTTCGGGCCGAGCCGGTAGGTGGCCGGATTGATCGGACGCTCCACCGGCGGCAGCGCCTTGTCGAGATCTCCGAGACGGGAGGTGAGAGGGGTGCTCTTGAACAGCGCCTCATCCTCGGTGGATCTCCCCCCGACCGTCGTCGGCTGGGCGGAGAGTACGACAGGTAGCAAGAGCGCCAGCAGAAACGCGAACAGCCGCGTGGCCGACGATCTCGGCGTGGATTCTATTCCCATAACCTTACCGATGTGATCCCCACTGTAGATACTGCATGATGGTACGGACGATACGACCGGCGGCGTCGCCATCCCAGAGCGGCGGTGCGGAGGTGCGGCGCGCCATCGTTCCCCCGCAGATGCGGGCGACGGCATCGCGCACCATCAGCGGCTCGACGCCGATCAGATGGTTCGTCCCCTGTTCGACGGTCGACGGTCGCTCGGTGTTCTCGCGAAGCGTCAGGCAGGGGACGCCAAGCCATGTGGTCTCCTCCTGCACTCCGCCGGAATCGGTGACAACGCCGAGCGCGCCGCGCACCATATCGATGAACTCCCGATATCCCGCCGGCGGCAGAAGCTTCCAGCGTCCTCCGGCCAGAAGGCGATCGTAGTCGCCGCTGGCGCGAAGCGCCCCCTCGGTGCGCGGATGCACGGGAAAACGGATCTCCCGCTCCCCCGCCCCCTCCTCGATCGCATCGAGCAGCGCCCGGAGCATCGCGGGGTCGTCGACATTGCTCGGGCGGTGCAGCGTCAGCACCAGATAATCGCGTCCGGACGGCTCGCTCTCGAACGTGGCGCAGAGCCGCGCCAGCGAGTCGATCATCGTATTGCCCACAAGATGGATATCCTGCTCGCGGACCCCCTCGCGCAGAAGGTTGCGGCGGCCGCTCTCCTCGGTGACGAAGAACAGATCGGTGATGGCATCGGTGGCGATGCGGTTGATCTCCTCGGGCATGCGGCGGTCGAAGCTGCGAAGCCCCGACTCGACGTGCGCCACCGGGATACCGAGCTTTTTGGCGACCACGCCGGCGGCGAGCGTCGAGTTGACGTCGCCGTAGACGATCACCATCGAGGGCCTCTCGGCGATGCAGACCGCCTCGAACTCCACCATGATCTTCGCGGTCTGCACGGCGTGGGAGCCGGAGCCGACGTTGAGGTAGAGATCGGGGGCGCCCATGCCGAGATCGCGGAAGAAGACATCCGACATATTCGGATCGTAATGCTGCCCGGTATGCACCATCAGATGCCGCACCGACGGAACCCGCTCGAATGCATGTTTGACCGGGGCCGCCTTCATGAAGTTCGGGCGCGCGCCGACCACCGAGATCACTGTATGCACTTGCCGTCCCCGAGTAGATGAATCTTCTCCCGTCCCTCGGTCACCTTCTTGGTGGCGTTGCGCGTATCGATCACCACCTTCGCGTTCCTGACGATCCGCTCGTAGTCGAACGCCGTATGATCGGTGGTGATCACCACGATATCGGCATCGGCCACCAGCTCGTCGCTGTAGGGAACCGCTTCCATCGTCTTGCCGAACAGCTCGAGCGACGGGATATAGGGATCGACGTAGGAGATCTGCCCGGCGCCATCCTGCGTCAGCAGCTCCATCACCTTCAGCGCGGGGCTGTGGCGAAGATCATCGACATCGCGCTTGAAGGCGACGCCGCAGATGAGGATGCGCGCATCCTTGAGCGTCACCGGCATATGGGCGATCTGCCGGAGCACCATCCGCTGCACGTAATAGGGCATCGACTCGTTGACCTCGGCGGCGAGCGTGATGAAGTTCGTCACGAAATCGTGCTCCCGCGCCAGCCAGCTCAGATAATACGGATCGATCAGGATGCAGTGCCCGCCGATGCCGGGGCCCGGATAGAAGGGCATGAAGCCGAACGGCTTGGTGGCCGCCGCCTCGACGACCTCCCAGATGTTGACCCCTCCCATCCTGTCGCAGAGCTGGGCCAGCTCGTTGACCAGCGCGATGTTCACCGAGCGGAAGATGTTCTCGAGCAGCTTCTCCATCTCGGCGACCTTCGGCGAGCTCACCTCGATCACCTTGTCGATCACCACGCGGTTGACCGCCGCGGCGATCGCCGTGCACTCCGGCGTCACGCCGCCGACCACGATGGGGGTGTTGGCGGTATGCCAGGTCTTGTTCCCCGGATCGATCCGCTCCGGCGAGAACGCCAGATGGAAGTCGACGCCGACCTTCCGCTTTCCCCCCTCGAGTATCGGCTGGACGTAGCCCTCGGTGGTGTTCGGGAAGGTCGTGCTCTTGAGGATGATGCACTGTCCGGGGCGCAGATGCTCGGCGATCGAGCTGGTGGCCTGGACGATATAGGAGATGTCGGGCTCCTTGTTCGGCGTAAAGGGGGTCGGCACGCATATATAGATCACATCGCACTCGGCGACGACCGAGAAGTCGCTTGTGGCGCGAAGCACCCCGCGATCGAGCACATCGCGCACGATATCGTCGGATATGTCCTGGATGTAGTTCTTCCCGGCACAGAGCGATTCGACCTTGCGGGGATCGACATCGATCCCGTGGGTCGTGATGCCCTTGCTGGCGAATTCAACCGCGAGAGGAAGACCGACGTAGCCCAGACCGACGACCGCGACGCTGAACTGCCGGTCGTTGATCCTATCGAGAAGGTTCATACAGGGGATACGAGATGTGAAGAGAGAGGGCCATGATGCCCCGGATATCTACTGACATGACCACAAACATACAAAAGCCCGTCCTATCGGATAAAGGGAAAGCCGCGTGCACTCCCGGCCGGTCCGGACGCCCCCTCCCGGCGAGGCCGGCGCCGATCGCGGCGACGGGGGCGAAAAGCCCGCTTCGACGGGATACCGGGAGCAGGATAACGAAAAGGCCCCCACCCTGCGGCGGAGGCCCCACGACAATTTATTACTCACCGGCGGAGTCTCCGTTGGACCGATCGGGCCGAAGTTCGACTCCGGCCCGGCTTTTTGTAAGGACGCCCCCTGAGGCAGCTCCCCCTACAGCACATCCTTCAGGAACTGTCCGGTATACGACCCGGCGCATTTCGCCACCGTCTCGGGCGTTCCCACGCAGACGATGCTGCCACCGGCATCGCCCCCCTCCGGCCCCAGATCGATCACCCAGTCGGCGCTTTTGATCACATCCAGGTTATGCTCGATCACCACCAGCGAGTGCCCGGCGTCGATCAGCGCGTTGAACGCCTTCAGCAGCGTCGCGATGTCGTCGAAATGCAGGCCGGTGGTTGGCTCATCGAGGATGAACAGCGTGCGGGCATCGGTCGGGGCAACCAACTGCGCGGCGAGCTTCACCCGCTGCGCCTCGCCGCCGGAGAGGGTCGTGGCGGGCTGTCCGAGCCGGATATAGCCGAGGCCGACGTCGTGCAGCCCCTTGAGCTTCGCCAGCACCTTGGTCTCCTTGGCGAAGAACTCCATCGCCTCGTCGACGGTCATCTCCAGCACATCGACGATGTTCTTGCCGCGATAGATCGCCTGGAGCGCCTCGGCCTTGAAACGCTTCCCCTTGCATACCTCGCAGGTGAGCGCAAGATCGGCGAGGAACTGCATCTCCACGCGGACCACCCCCTCCCCCTGGCACGCCTCGCAGCGTCCCCCGGGGACGTTGAAGGAGAAGTACCCGGGCTTCCAGCCGTTGAGCTTCGCCACGGCGGTCGCGGCATAGAGGTCGCGGATGATATCGAACGCCTTGACGTAGGTCACCGGGTTGGAGCGGGGCGAGCGGCCGATCGGCGTCTGGTCGACCATCTCGACCGCTCCGATCGTCTCGGCCCCCTCCATCGAGCGGACCTTCTTGCTGGCGGCGACCGTCGCCCCCTTGGTGCGCGCGACGCTCGGATAGAGGACGTCGTGCACGAGGGTCGATTTCCCCGAGCCGGAGACTCCGGTCACCACCGTCAGAACGCCGAGCGGGAACTCGACGTCGACCTCCTTCAGGTTGTGCTCGTAGACGCCGACCAGCTTGATGCTCTTGCTGGTGGGCTTCCGCCGCTGTGAGCGCGTGGTGATCCCCTTCCGTCCCGACAGATAGGCGCCGGTGATCGACTTCGGATCGCGGAGCATCTGCGGGACGCTCCCGTTGAAGATCACCTCGCCGCCACGCTCCCCGGCGCGCGGCCCCATATCGACCACCACGTCGGCGCTGCCGATGATGTCGGGATCGTGCTCCACGACGATCACCGTATTGCCGAGATCGCGGAGCGAATGCATGATCCGCACCAGACGCCCGGTATCGCGCGGATGGAGTCCGATCGACGGCTCATCGAGCACATACATCGCCCCGACAAGCGCCGAGCCGATCGATGTCGCCAGGTTGATGCGCTGCGACTCGCCACCGGAGAGGGTATGGCTCAGGCGATCGAGCCGGAGATAGCCGAGCCCCACCTCGTTGAGATAGCGGAGCCGCTTGCGGATCTCCTCGAGGATGCGCTTGGCTATATCCTCCTCGTAGCGGCTCAGCTTCAGCCCCATCACCCAGTCGTTCGCCTCCTCGATCGTCATCATGACGATATCGGGGATGGACTTGCCATGGATGAACACCCGCATGGCGGAGGTGCGAAGGCGCGAGCCCTTGCAGCGCGGGCAGGTGGTATAGCCACGGAACCGGGCGAGGAACACCCGGTAATGCATCTTGTAGGTCTGCTCCTCGATCTGCTTGAAGAACCCGTTGATCCCCAGATACTTCCCATAGCCATCCATCACCACATTCCATTCATACGGCGTCAGGTGAGAGACGGGCTTATCGATATCGACCCGCGCCTCGCGCGCGATGCTCACCAGCGTGCGGTGGTTCTCCGAATGCTTCGGTGTCGAGAACGCGGCGATCGCCCCGCCGCGCAGCGTCTTGCTTCTGTCGGGGATCACCAGATCGATGTCGATGCCGATCGCCTTGCCGAACCCCTGGCACTCCGGGCAGGCGCCGAACGGGTTGTTGAAGCTGAAGAGCTTCGGCTGCGGCTCCTCGTACTTGATCCCGCAGGTGGCGCACTCGAAGCGGGTGCTGAAATGGCGCCGCTCGCCGCTCTCCAGCAGATGGACGATCGCGCGCCCCTCCCCCTCGCGGAAGGCTGCCTCGGCCGAGTCGGCGATCCGGGTCAGCGCCTCGGGATCGTTCCGGAGCACCAGACGATCGACCAGCACATAGACATCCTCCTTGTGGACGCCGGCCGGGAACCCCTCGTTCAGATCGATGATCTCGGCCGAGTCCCCGATCACCACCCGGAAGAATCCCTGCTCGCGAAGGTTCTGGAACTCCTCCTCGAGCGTGCGGTGCTCGTGCGGATGCATCGGAAACAGCACATACAGGCGCGTCCCCTCGGGCTGCCCCTTCAGCCACTCCTGCACCGTGCGCGGGGTATCCTTCAGCACCTGCTGGTTGCACACCTTGCAGAAGGTCTCCCCGATCCGGGCGAACAGAAGCCGGAGATAATCGTAGACCTCGGCGGTGGTGCCGACGGTGGAGCGGGGGTTCTTGGTGGTCGTCTTCTGCTCGATGGCGATCGCCGGGGCAAGGCCCGTGATGCTCTCCACATCGGGCTTCGACATGCGCGCCAGAAACTGCCGGGCGTACGCCGAGAGCGATTCGACGTAGCGGCGCTGTCCCTCGGCGTAGATCGTGTCGAACGCAAGCGACGACTTCCCGGAGCCGGAGACTCCGCTGATGACGATCATCTTGTTGCGGGGGAGCTCCAGCGAGATGTTCTTCAGGTTGTGCACCTTCGCCCCACGGATCGCCAGGGTGCTCTTCGGATGAGGAGCCGCCACGGCGGGGGCACCGGCGCGCGCCTCGTCGGCCATCGCCGTCCGTCGCGCCACGGAGGCGACCAGTCCCGCGGCGGCATCGGCCACGGGGGGCTTTGCGGGCTCCTTGCGCGCCGCAGCCCGCTTCTTCGGCGTGGCCGCCGGCGCCGCGTCAGGCTCCGGGATCGCTTTGGATGCCGCTTTAGCTTTCGTCGGCTTGGTGCGCTTGGCCGCTGCGGGTTCGGTGTTCTTGGTTGATCTAGTACTCAAGGTATATACCTGCTGCTTTCACGATAGTAGAGGGAACGTCGGGACGCGTGCCGGTCATCGATATTCAAAGGATACTGGCGCTCGTTCAATCATCATATGACGAACAACCGGATGATTTCGGGTGAAAACCGGAGATCGATCCGCATATCCCGCGGCATGATCGCGAGCGCGCCGGAGCTTCCGCCCGACCGCGATATCATGCGCCGCAGATGCCAGACCCGCAATATCGGGAAAGCGCCCGACCTGCAATCGCCCATCGCTCGGATGGCGGCGTCCCGGAGGAAGCATCCGCATTCCGGCACGGCGCCGCCCTGAAGATCGCACGCGACCGGAGGATCTTCCGGATGGGGGATCCACGCGCATCGTTACGGAGAGGTCATACGGAAATGGCAGTAGAGGAACTGCTGAACAGCTCCGGATGGCGTATGATGGACCTCCTTCGCGCATATGACGGGCGAGAACGCCGGGCCGAATTCGGCGCGAAGGCTCTCGGCGCCGTAGCGCATGACCGGCAGGCCGCTGCAGCGCATCGGGCCATCCTCGGCGAACGTCGCGACGATGACATGGCCGCCGGGCTTCACCGCATCGCGGAGCGTCCGCAGATACGCTGCCCGGTCATGGGCATCGGTCAGGAAATGGAACACCGCCCGGTCGTGCCATATATCGAACCCGGCGGAGGGGAGCGCGGCGGCCGTGATATCAGCCTCGACCCACCGCACATGATCGGCGAGCGCGCCGAGTGCCCCTTGCGAGGCCGCGAGCGCCGCCGCCGACAGATCGAGAACAGTGAGATCGCGATAGCCCCCGGCAAGAAGATCGCCCACCAGCGTGGAGGCTCCCCCGCCGACATCGATGATCGATGCCGACGTCGGCAGGCCGGTATCCCTGATCAGCCGGAGCGACCGATCGGCATGCTCCTGATACCAGCTCACCTGGTCGGTGGCTTTGGAGGAGTATACCCCCTCCCAGTGTTCCCTGCGCTGCATAAGATTCATCTCCGGAAATGCGCCATCCGGCTCGCCGGTGTGCAGAGGTTGCCGATTCTCCCGACCACCCACTTTCTTCGATCGGACGACCGATCATACCGGGGCAAAGATAGAGCCGGCCGGGCGAAGTGCGGGCATCGATCGCGATATGGCGACGGCACGAACCGGCGATCCTCATGTCGCTGATCGGGTCGGCGCGCCGGGTTCGGCATTGCAACTTGTCCCGGCGCTTGCGCAGGGCGGCCGGGAGCATGTATATTGGTCCATCGTGCGCATTCGTACTCTCCATACCACTGTCTCCCTCGCCTCCGGAGGGACCATTCGCGGCGGATCATTCCTCTCCTCCGCGCTGGTGGCCGCGCGTCTGCGCCGTTGGTTCTTCACCATCAGCACCCTCCCTTCTCTGGCGTAGAACGCCCCATCCCCTGTTTCCCGGCTCCCCTACCCGACGACGATGTGGCATGCATGCTGTGCCCACTATCGTACCGGCTGATGCGCGGTATCGCATGCGCGGCCGGAACGTATCGCCTGACAGAGCGGAGATCGCCGTGGAAGGGCCGGTCACGGCCGGCGGACGCCGTTACACGCCATGAGTACTTGAACCATAGGAGATACAGATATATGTCACGGAGTCAATCGAAGGAAATGCTGAGCGCCACCGACGACGGGGGCATCACGACCAACGGAGCCGCGGCCGACGGCGCCGGGCATCATCATGTGGAGCCGAAGCAGGTCCACGCCACGCTCGCCCGGCATATGCTTGCCGACGGATTCGATCTCGTGCTCGACCTCGAGAAAAGCCAGGGCGCCTATCTCTACGACAGCGCCTCCGGGAAGCGCTATCTCGACTTTTTCACCTTCTTCGCCTCGAACCCGGTGGGGATGAACCACCCGAAGCTGAACAACGAGGAGTTTATCCGGAAGATCGGACATGTGGCGATCCACAAGCCATCCTCCTCCGATATCTATACGGTGGAGATGGCGGAGTTCGTCGATACGTTCTTCCGCGTCGCGGTGCCGGAGTATTTCAAGTACGGCTTCTTCATCGAGGGAGGGGCGCTGGCGGTGGAGAACGCGCTGAAGGTCGCGTTCGACTGGAAAGTGCAGAAGAACTTCCATAAGGGATACAAGAAGGAGTGCGGCCATCTGGTGCTCCACTTCCGTCATGCATTCCATGGCCGCTCCGGCTATACGCTGAGCCTGACCAACACCGACCCGAACAAGACCAACTACTTCCCGAAGTTCCCCAACTGGCCGAGGGTCGATCCGCCATCGGCGAAGTTCCCGCTCGACGGCGATAACCTGAGCGATACGATCCGCCGCGAGGAGGCGACGATCGCCGATATCCGCCAGGCGTTCATCGACAATCCCGACCAGATCGCCTGCATCATTCTCGAGCCGATCCAGGGCGAGGGGGGGGACAATCATTTCCGGGCCGAATTCCTGCAGGCGCTGCGCGATATCTGCGATGAGTTCGAGGCGCTTCTGATCTTCGATGAGGTCCAGACCGGCGTGGGACTGACCGGACATATGTGGGCGCATCAGGCGATCGGCGTCCGCCCCGATATCATCAGCTTCGGCAAGAAATCCCAGGTCTGCGGCATCCTCGCCACCGACCGGGTCGACGACGTTCAGAACAACGTCTTCCACAAGTCCAGCCGGATCAACTCCACCTGGGGAGGCAACCTCGTCGATATGGTCCGCTTCCAGCGCTTCCTGGAGATCATCGAGGAGGAGGGGCTGGTCGAGAACGCAGCGACGGTGGGGAAACATCTGATCGGAGAGCTCGAGCGGCTGCGGAGCGACTTCCCGGCGATGGTCTCGAACGTCCGGGGTCTGGGACTGATGTGCGCGATGGACCTGCCGACGGCGCAGGAGCGCGATCTGTTCCGCCAGAAGTGCTACGACAAGGGGCTGATGATCCTCGGCTGCGGCGATCGCTCGATCCGCTTCCGTCCGCCGCTCAATCTGACGGCCGGGCAGGTCGATGAGGGGATGGAGATCATCCGCGAAGCGATCGAAGAGATTATCAAGGAGTACTGATCGGCAGGCGAGTTGTAGATTGCGATACTACCGGCCGGAGGAGGGCCTCCGGCGGTCGCTCCAGCTCCCACGTATCGCAATCCGCAATTCGCACATATCATGCGTCGCTTCTCGTTCGTCGGCACTTTACTGGTCATACTTACTGTCATCGGGGGCTTATCCTGGCTGGGGCTCCGCCTGATCGGACGCTCGTTCGTTCCGAACGGCGAGCGGAGCGATGATGTGCCGGGATTGTCGGCGAATGCGACGATCACCCGCGACCAGTACGGCATCCCCTATATCGACGCGGCGACGGAGAACGACGCCTACACGGCGCTCGGCTACGCGCATGCGCAGGACCGCCTCTGGCAGATGGATGTGATGCGCCGCGCCGGCGAGGGGAGGCTCGCCGAGATCTTCGGGTCGAGCGTGGTCGGCTACGACGCGATGCTCCGCACGATCGGCTTCAAGCGGGTCGCCGGGGATATCCTGAAGGCCATGCCCAAGCGCACGCGCGCCTCGCTCGACGCATACTGCCGCGGCATCAACGCCTATATCGAGTCCCACAAGGCACACTACGCCATGGAGTTCGACGCGCTCGGCTACGAGCCCGAGCCGTGGCGCCCCGAGCATTCGGTGATGATCTCCCGGCTTCTGGCGTGGGAGCTGAACACATCCTTCTGGACCGATATCGTCTATGGCGAGATCGCGCGGAAGGTCGATTCCCTCCGCTTCACCCAGATCCTCCCCTACTACCCGAGCGACGCCCCGACCCTGATCCCCGGCGGGCAGAAGCCCGAGCCATTGCTCGAACAGCTCCGCAATCCCCTCCCCCCCGTCGATACCACCAGACGCGACTCCTCGGCCGCGCCGCGCGACAGCGCGTCGGTGCGCCTGGACAGCACATCGGCCAGAACGATCTCCGATCTGATCGGGATGGAGCGCGGCATGCGGCGCTTCCTCGGCATCGACGGATCGCACGTCGGCTCCAACGCCTGGGCGATCTCCGGAGAGCGGACCGTGGGGGGCAAGGCGATGCTCGCCAACGATCCGCATCTCGCCCACAGCGCCCCGAGCCGATGGTATCAGACGGTGCTCCTCTATAAAGGGAACCGGGTCGGCGGGGTCACCCTCCCCGGCATCCCCTTCATCGTCATCGGCCGGAACAACGACATCTCGTGGGGAGCCACCTCGCTGATGGCCGACGAGACCGATTTCTACGTCGAGAAGCTCGACAGTCTGAAGAAGGGAACGATGCTCCAGGATGGGAAGTGGGAGAAGCTGACGCAGCTTCGCGACACGATCAAAGTGAAGGATTCGGCATCGGTGCCGATCGTGGTCCGCATCGGCCGGCATGGTCCGCTGATCACCGACGTCCATCCGTTCGCGGTAAAGGCCGTCGCCGCCCGGAAGAAGCTGGCGCGCGGGACCGATACAACCTCCCTCCTGCCGAACACCCCGATCGCCATGCGCTGGCGCGGCAACGATGTCTCGCAGGAGCTCGCGGCATGGCAGGGGATCAACACCGCGCACGACCTGAAGGCATTCACCGCGGCGGCACGTCTGGGGGGCGTCCCCTCCCTCTGCTTCGTCTATGCCGACAAGGCCGGGACGATCGCATCGATCCCGGTGGCGCGCGTGCCGGTGCGCGATGCGGCCGAGGCGAACCTCCCCAACCCCGGCTGGGACAGCCGCTACAACTGGAAGGGGATGGTGCCGATGGAGAAGATCCCGACGCTCGTCAACCCGGCCGGCGGCTATGTGGCGAGCGCCAACAACAAGGTCGCCAACAATCTTCCTTTCAACATCGGCGATCTCTGGGAGGACCCGTCGCGCGCGATCCGCCTGGAGGAGCTTCTGAAGGAGGGGAACAACTTCAGCGTCACCGACTTCGTGCAGATTCAGGGGGACCTCGTCTCGCCGCAGATGCGCTATATGGCCGAGTTCCTCGTGCGCGCGTTCCCCGACAGCCTGAAGCAGGGCTCGGCCGTGCGCGGGGCTCTTCAGCGGCTCCGCTCATGGAACGGCGAGATGCTGGTGGATGCGCCGGAGGGGGCCATCACCGCGCAGTGGCTCCAGCTGGTGGTGGCGATGACCTACCGCGATGAGCTTGGGCCGGAGCTCTACGCCAATTATGTGCAGACCGCTCAGCTCCCGATCAAGGCGCTCCGCTACCACGCGATGATCGACAGCAGGTGGTTCGACGACGTCACCACGCCGGCCAGGGTCGAGACCCGCGACGACATCTTCCGCAAGGCGCTCGGCTACGCGCTCGACTCGCTGCACAACCGTTTCGGCACATGGGATATGGGAAGCTGGCGCTACGGCGCGATGCATACCCTCACCTTCCCCCATCTCTTCGCCAACAACGAGAACCTGCGCGATATCGTCAACATCGGACCGTTCGAGGTCGGGGGAAGCAACACCACGCTCAACAACGGCGAATGGAATTTCAACGAGCCGTTCGCGGTGAAGGTGGGGCCGTCGATGCGGCAGATCGTCGACTTTGCCGACACTTCGACGTTCCTCCGGAGCGTCATTACCACCGGCGCCAGCGGACAGCCGCTGAACCAGTTCTACAAGAATCAGACGGTGCTCTGGCTGAGCAACGGCTATCTCTCGATCCAGGGCTCCACGCCGACGGGAAGCTCGGTGACGTCGGTGACGACGCTGCTGCCGCGCGAGGCGTCGGAGTGATGGCCGGGACCGATAAGGATGATGACCTCGCAGCCGTGACGGGGCGCATACAGGAGAACAACGCATGAGCAAGAAGAGAGTGATCGTGGGGATGTCGGGAGGGCTCGACTCCTCGGTAGCGGCGGCGCTGCTGGTGGAGCAGGGATACGATGTGGTGGGGATCACGATCAAAACGTACCGCTACGAAGATGTCGGGGGGAATGTCGGAAGCGATACGAGCTGCTGTTCGCTCGACGGCATCAACGATGCCCGCCGGGTGGCCGCGCGGCTCGGCATCCCGCACTATGTCTACGACTTCACCGAGCGCTTCGGCGAGGAGGTGATCGAGTATTTCATCGATGCCTATCTCGGCGGCGATACCCCGAACCCCTGCGTCGTCTGCAACCGCAAGATCAAATGGCAGGAGATGCTCCGCCGCGCCGATGCCCTCGGCGCCGAGTATATCGCGACGGGACATTACGCGAAGGTCGCGCGCGATCAGGCAAGCGGCCGCTACGTCCTGAGCCGTGGCAACGATGTCGGCAAGGATCAGTCGTACGCGCTCTGGGGGCTGACGCAGGAGTCGCTCTCCCGCTCGATATTCCCGCTGGCGGAGATGACCAAGCCAGAATCGCGCGAGCTGGCCGCGAAGCTCCGGCTGCCGGTGGCCGGGAAGCGGGAATCGTACGAGATCTGCTTCATCCCCGACAACGACTACAACCGTTTTCTGAAGGAGAACGTCGAAGGACTTCAGGAGCGCGTCGCCGACGGCGAAATCGTCCGCGACGGCGAGGTGATCGGAACCCATCATGGCTTCCCCTTCTATACGGTGGGACAGCGCAAGGGCCTCGGGCTCTCGTCGCCGGAGCCCCTGTATGTGATCAACATCGACGCCGGCGCCAACCGGATCGAGGTGGGGGGGGTCGAGGATCTTATGCATCGCGGGCTCCGCGCCGGCACCTGCAACCTGATCAAGTACCCGAACATCGACCGGCCGATGCGTCTGACGGCAAAGATCCGCTACAAGGATGAGGGGGCCCCCGCGCTCTGCCGCACGCTCCCGGACGGCACGCTGGAGGTGATGTTCGAGGAGCCGCGCCGCGCCATCACCCGCGGACAGTCGGTGGTGCTCTACGAGGGGGATGATGTGGTTGGCGGCGGGATCATCAGCGAGTGGTTCGATTGAGATGCGAGCGCCGGGGAAATGTTCGGTTGTGGCGGAGTCGAACTCCGCCACAGCATCCTGCAGGACAGCTCCGCAGCGTTGATTTCGCCACGGCCTCGATCCCGGTCATCTCTTCACCGGGGCTTCTTTCCTCCCGGATCATTGTGGCGGAGTCGAACTCCGCTACAGCATCCTGCAGGACAGGCTCCGCAGCCTTGAATTTCGGTGCAGCCTCGATCCCGGTTATCCCTTCACGGTGGCGCCCGAACTCAGTCGTTGTGACCGAGTTGAACTCCGCCACAGCTTCGTCTCCCTGCACAGCGCCCCTGTAAGAACTCCGGCACCACAGTCTCCCCTGAAATTTTTTGTTGCTAAAAACGGGCCCTTCCCCGTCGGAATATCGCCACGCGATTGTAGATTGCCGGGCCGTGACGGTCGCCCGGCCGGATGATATCGCGGCGAGGTATCCAGCAACAACAGAAGGATCGACTCATGGCGTCAGCCAGCACGACGTTCAACTCCCAGCAGGCAATACTCGATCTCCAGGACGCCATCGACTTCGTCAACAGGCGCGTCATCAACCGGGCCGAGGTGGTCGAGCAGATCTTCTGCGCCCTTCTGACCGGCGAGCACGCGCTGATCCAGAGCCGCACCGGCGTCGGCAAGTCGCTTCTGACCGAGCAGGTCTTTATGATGTTCCGGGGGGCGCGCTACTTCAAGGTGCAGGCCTCGAAGGAGCAGCAGCCCGACACCTACTTCGGTGGCCTCAACATCGAGGAGCTGAAGCATGGCCGGATCATCCACAACACCGAGGGGTCGCTGGTCGAGAGCGAGTTCGGGTTCATCGACGAGATCTTCGACGCCAACGATTTCACCCTCCGCGCCCTCCTTTCGCTGCTCAACGAGCGGGAGCTGGTGCTGGGCGTGCAGCGCAAGACCGCGGCGATCCATACGGTGATCGCCGCGACGAACTACCTCCGCATCAGCGAGATCACCGAGGCGCTGCTCGACCGCTTCACCTACCAGTCGGTGGTGTTCCCCGACAAGGACCCCTACAACCAGTACCTTATCGCGCAGCAGTATCTCCGCCACGGCGGCCGCCCGGCCCCCCCGCCGAAGCAGGTGGAGCTCGAGACGCTCATGGAGATCACCCGCATCTGCAAGGGGATGAGCGATGCCATGACGATCTCCATCCCGCCGGAGATGGTCTACTACACGAACATCGTCATCCGCTACTACGAGGAGCTCCGCAACAGGCATCTGGCGCAGGGGACGCCGGGGGGCGCCTACCAGCAGGATTTCTACGTCTCCCCGCGCAAGCAGGTCAAGGCATTCGATCTGCTCCGCGCGATCGCCTTTATGCACGGACGCTCCTCGGTCACCCCGGTCGATGTCGACAAGCTCTATGTGCTGTTCACCACGATCGGCGTCGAGGAGGAGCGGGGGCTCTGGAACAAGGCGACTTCGGCGCTCAGCCATCAGTTCGGCGCCAGCCAGGCGATCGAACAGCTCCGCACGCTGCTCGACTTCAAGACGCTGCTCGACCAGATCAAGGCCGATCCGTCGCTTCTGCAGCAGCCGATCACCTCGATCGACAACCTGCCGATCAAGCGGACGCTGAAGGAGTGGGCGCGCGAGACCTTCGGCATGGCGGAGATGACGGTCGAACAGAACCGCCGCCTGATCACCGAGTTTCTGGACCGCTTCCAGCCGGCGACCGACGATGTGCGCGATCTTCGCGGACAGCTCCAGCAGGATATGCATGTGATCTTCCATGTCCGCCAGCCGACCGAAACCCCGCTGCACTGAGCCATGAGCAACCGCACGCGGCACCATATCAACCACGACGGCCGTTCCGGAGGCACCCTGCCGCGCCGGAGCGCCCGTCCGATCCAGGACTTTTCGGCGTTCCCCAATGAAGCATACGGTCCTTGCGCATAGCACGTTCTTCGAGCATATGGAGGAGTTCGGCTATCTCCGCGAGATCGAGGATATCCTGCCGGAGGATTTCACGGCGGTCTTCGAGATAGCGCGGGTGCTGGAGGATCCCGACTCCCCCCTGTTCCGCTCGATCTCCCCGGCGATGACGATCTCCTCGCGCGAGGGGACCACCGAGCAGAAGGGGAAGTACGAATGGCGTCCCAACCGGAACGTGCCGCACAGCGAGGAATACGAGGCGGCGCTGATGCGGAACATGAGCGATATCAAGCGGCTTTTCCCCCACCAGTATCTTCTCCCCGACGAGATCTTCATGCAGCGCCTGGCGCGGCGCGCCCTCTGGATCAATATCCCGCGCACGCCGGTGGTGATCCCGTTTAAGTCGTCGAGCTCCGATTACTCCCCGAACAACTACAAGCAGAAGATCTATCTGCTGCTCGACACCTCCACCTCGATGAGCTCCCATCACAGGATACAGATGGCGAAGGCGGTGGTGTATGTGTTCCTGAAACAGAACCTGAAGGATCTCGGGCATATCTATTTCCGGACGTTCGACACCGATCTGGGGCCGCTGCAGACGGCATCGGATATGCCGGGGCTCCGGCGGCTGATCCGCTATACGATGCGCCTCAACAGGCTGGGCAACGGAACGGTGATGGAGCGGGCGATCCTGCAGGCGGCCGAGGATATCAGGGCGCAGTCGGCGCTCTCCGGCGCCGAGATCCTGATGGTGACCGACGGCGCCTGCCATCTCGACCAGGAGAAGGTGCGCTCGGCGCTCGGCGATACCATCAGGATCAACACCATCAAGATCGGCAACGCCGAGCTCTACCCGGACGACAAGTTTCTGGGGCATCTGGCCGGACAGGGGGATAACGCCGATGCCCGCAACCTCGCCCGGCTGGAGGAGGATGTCCGCCGCTCGAAGATCGATCTGGGGAGGATCACCATCGAGTCGGAGCGCCGCTCGATGGGAGCGCATATCGCATCGACCCAGAGCCGCGCCGATCAGCTTCGGGCGCTGCTGGTCGACAGGCTGAAGCTCACCTACGGCCGCGAGATCGAGACCCTCTCGACGGTCTTCGTCAACATCGACGATATCTCCGCCGACGCGATCTTCACCCTCCGCCAGAGCGAGATCGACGAGATCCGGGAGCTGCTGGCCGAGGTGGAGATGGACTTCGAGGATGGAGTCGACGCCGATGCGCTGCGGGAGGCGGCGCTGCTGTACGAGCATGTGCAGATGCTGCTGAAGGCCGGTGGCGATGCCGAACAGATGGAGCAGCTCCAGCAGATGGCCGACCGGCTGAGCGAGCTGCTGAAGGATGTGACCGAGACGACCGACGCGGTGGATTCGGCGGTGCGGAAGATGTCGCGCTCCGATCTGCACGATCTGCATATGATGCTCAACATCAAGTCCTCGCAGGGAGGCTCGCTGCTGAAGATGCTTCTGGCGATGATCAGACGATCGTTCGGGAGGCTGTGGGGGAAGCGGTAGAATCTCGGGGATGGCCCTGCCGGAGCCTTCGCGGGCGGTATCTCAGCGTGCCGCTGGGCCGGAGTTGAACTCCGGCCCAGCCAGCATTCGACAATCAATCGGAGACATTACTCCTCCGCGGAGGGGATGTCCGGCCGATGCCTAGCCCTCCAGGTGCACCACGTCGGGACGGAGCATCCGCTCGATCTCCTCGATATGCCCCACTTCCTCGGTGATGATCTGCTCGAGGAAGACCCGCATCGCGAGGCTCTCGTCGTCGAGCTCGCGGAGCAGCGAGGCATACTGCTCGAAGACTTCCTTCTCCAGACGCAGCGTCGCGCGGAGCATATCGTTGAGCGTGGCGAAGTTCTTCGGGAACTTGTCGTGCGACGGATGGGTGACCGGCTCGCCGCCGAGGGCGATGATCTTATCCCCCACCATCGTCGCATGGGTCATCCCCTCGCTCGACTGCGAGCGAAGCCACTCGACGATCGGTATACGGGAGTGACCATAGATGAAGAACGAGTAGTGCAGATACATCAGCGCACCGGCCAGCTCGTTGGCGAGGATCTCGTTGAGACGCTCGCAGATCTTGTCGTTGGACATAAACTCTCTCCAGAGTGAAATTGAAATAGTAGGCACGTTCGGTTGCATCCCCTGACGGGCATGCGATTCTACGCCTCGGCCTCGGTCGTCGTCTCCTTCAGCACACCAAGCTCCCGTCCGACGCGCGTGAACGCCTCGATCGCCCGGTCGAGATGCTCCCGGGTATGCGCCGCCGAGATCTGCACGCGGATGCGCGCCTGCCCCTTGGGAACCACCGGATAGAAGAAGCCGATCACATAGATCCCCTCCTGCAGAAGCCCCTCGGCGAAGCGCTGCGCCAGCGGCGCGTCGTAGAGCATGATCGGGACGATCGGATGCTCGCCGGCCTTGATGTCGAAGCCGGCCTCGGTCATCTTCGCGCGGAAGTACCGGGTGCTCTCCTCGAGGGTATCGCGCAGCTCGGTGGTCTCCGAGATCATATCGATCACAGCAATGCTTGCGCCAACCACCATCGGCGGAAGGGTGTTCGAGAAAAGGTACGGACGCGAGCGCTGGCGGAGCATCTCGATGATCTCCCTGCGTCCGGTCGTGTAGCCGCCGATGGCGCCGCCGAGCGCCTTGCCGAGCGTCCCGGTGATGATATCCACACGGCCGATGGCGTTGCAGTATTCGGTGGCGCCGCGCCCGGTCTTCCCCATGAATCCCGCCGCATGGCACTCGTCGACCATCACCAGCGCGTTGTACCTGTCGGCCAGATCGCAGATCTTGTCGAGCGGAGCGATCACTCCATCCATCGAGAAGACGCCGTCGGTGACGATGATCTTCTGCGCGACGCCGTCGGCATCGGCCTGCTTGAGCTGCGCCTCGAGATCGGCCATATCGGCATTGGCGTAGCGGTAGCGCTTCGACTTGCACAGCCGCACGCCGTCGATGATCGAGGCATGGTTGAGCGCATCGGAGATGATCGCGTCGTTCTCGCCGAACAGCGGCTCGAATACGCCGCCGTTGGCGTCGAAGCAGGCGGCGTAGAGGATGGTGTCGTCGGTGCCATGGAACGCGGCGATCTTCCGCTCCAGCTCCTTGTGCATATCCTGGGTGCCGCAGATGAAGCGGACGGAGCTCATGCCGTAGCCGTGCGTGTCGAGCGCCCGGTGCGCGGCCTCGATCACCCGCGGGTGGGAGCTGAGCCCGAGGTAGTTGTTCGCGCAGAAGTTGAGCACCGGGCGCTCCCCCCCCTGAACGGTGATCTCGGCCCCCTGCGGCGAGGTGATCACCCGCTCGTTCTTGTAAAGGCCTGCCTCCCGGATGCCCTCAAGTTCCTTCTGAAGCACCGGCTGAAGTTTGTCGAACATTGCTATGCAAGAAAGTTGTTGATCATATGTCACGTCTGTTGCAGGGGGAAAATTACGAAACCTTCCAGAGAATCCCCCTTTTTCCCGGCAGCGGGTAGTGTCTCAGCGTGCCGGAATGTTGGGCCGGAGTTCAACTCCGGCCCAGCGTATCACGACGATCACACTGAGACATTACCCGGCAGGGTCTCAGTGTGCTGAAATGTCGGCGGAATGGTGGCCCTGCGTTGAACCCCGGACCGGACCGGCAGCATCGGCGATCGATCTCGGACACTCCCCTTTTCCCGGTAGTGTCTCAGTGTACCAGAATGATGGGCCGGAGTTGAACTCCGGCCCATCAGCATTGACAATCAATCTCGGGCGCTCCCCTTTTCCCCATCTCCTTGCATCGCACGCGCCTGGCGTCGTAGTTTTTGCATCTTATGAACCATGCTCCTCTCTCCCCGGTGACCCGCATATCGTTTGCGGTCGCCACCTCCGATGGCGAAACCCTCCATGCCGACGCCCGGTTCCCCGATGAGCCGCCGGGCGCGCTCCCGGTGGTGATCTTCGTTCACGGGTTCAAGGGCTTCAAGGACTGGGGATCGATCCCCCATATCTGCGAGTCGATGGCCCGGCGCGGCTTCTACGTGGTCTCCTTCAACTTCAGCCATAACGGCGTCGAGGGGAACAGCCAGGAGTTCACCAGGCTCGACAAGTTCGCCGCCAACACATTCTCCCGCGAGGTGCGCGAGCTTCGCGAGCTGATCGATGCCATCGGCAACGGCGATCTCCCCCACGCCGGACGGGCCGACGCGACGCGGATCGCTCTGATCGGACATTCCAGAGGAGGCGGGATAGCGCTTCTGGAGGCGGCCCGCGACGCGCGGGTGAAGGCCGTGGCGGCATGGGGATCGGTCGCCGACTTCAACCGCTATTCGGAGGCGCAACGGCGGCGCTGGCGCGAGGCGGGGGTCTTCGAGACCAAGAACATGCGGACCGGGCAGATCATGCGTCTGAACATAACGCTGCTCGACGACCTCGAAACCAACCTCGCATCGCTCGATATCCCGACCGCCGCGGCGTCGCTCGGCAGACCGCTGCTGGTGCTGCACGGCGAGCAGGACCTGACCGTACGGATCGCCGACGGCGAGCGTCTCGGGTCGCTGGGCGATCGGTCGATGACGGAGTTCGTGCCGATTCCGCGGACAAATCATACCTTCGGGGCGGTGCATCCCTTCCAGGAGACCAATCCGGTGCTTGAGGAGGCGATCGACCGCACCGCGACGTTCTTCCGGGAACGGATCGCGGGCGAGCGCTGACCGCGGCGGCATCTTCTCCCCGGCAATCTCTTTTCGAGAGATCATCCCACATGAGAGAGCATATCTCCATCGTCTGAGCAACAGTCAACCCCTATCTCGGCAAACGCGAAACGTAGTGAACATACTCCTCTGTCTGACCGGCGGATCGGCCCGCCGATTCCATATCGCGGCATCGCTCGCATCCCTGGCGCTTCTCCTCCTCGTCTCCACTGCGCGAAGCCAGCCGCTCCCCGACTATGCGATGCGGGGGCTCGACTCGGCGCTGAGCGCCATTCTGATGCACCGGAGCGATCTGACGATGCGCTGGGATGCCGCCGGAACCGATTCCCATCGCCTCAAGTCGATCAGCGGGCTCTTCGGCGATCCGCTCCGCTCCTTCACGCTGGCCGACTCGATCGCGGCGCTCGGGCTTGCCGGGGAGAGGAACTACGGCCCGTTCTTCAACTACCTCGGAGTGCAGCTCGGCTTCGGTGAGCAGGCGTTCAATACCAGCCGACCGCTGATGAGCGATAATGAGATTAAGCTCTACAGCAAGATCGATATGAACACGCTCAGCTTCTCGGCCCAGCTTCTTCTGCGGCGCTTCCTGGCGCTGGCGCTCAGCACCGATGCCACCGTCACCAGCAACCGCGGGAGGATAGCGCCCGAGCGATTCAAGCGGCTGGTGGAGTTCGCCGATTCGCTGATCCTGCAATCAGAGGAGGATGATCAGGCGACGCTGGTGGAGATGAAGGAAGCAGAGCGCTACGGCCTGGCGCGATCCAAACAGTTCTTCAACACCGACGCGGCCGGGCTCAACTACAACGAGCTCCTCGATCCGGGGGTGACGCTCGCCACCTCGGCGATCGATCTTGCGCGACGGATGGCCCCGGAGGCCCCTCTCTACGCCGACTCGATCAAGACGCAGATCTGGAACACCCCGCTCGGCCTGGTGGCGCTCGGCGGCGCCGGGGACGACGTCTACACCGGGAACTTCTTCTGCATCATCGATATCGGCGGCAACGATGTCTATCGTCCCTCCGCGCGCACCAAGGAGAGCGCCACCGAGCATCCGGTGACCCTTATCGTCGACTTCGGGGGGAACGATATCTATACGGGGGAGGACTATACCTTCGGCGGAACGCTGTTCGGCGCGTCGACCCTGGTCGATATGAAGGGAGACGACAGCTACACCGGCAGGAACTTCGCGCTCGGATGCGGCTACTTCGGGACCGGGGTGCTCTACGACGCCGATGGTAACGATCGCTATTCCGGCGGCACCGCCGTCGAGGGAGCGGGACTGTTCGGCATCGGCGTGCTGATCGACAACAAGGGGAACGACAACTATCTGGCGCATCTGCAGTCGCAGGGCTTCGCCTACACGCGGGGGATCGGGGCGATCGTGGAGAACGAGGGGAACGATAGCTATATCGCGGCCTCCCCCTACACCGATTATCTCCGCTACGACGACCACTTCGAGACCTTCTGCCAGGGGGCCGCGCTCGGCTCGCGTCCGGTGGCATCGGCGGGGATCGGCATCATCGCCGAGGGCTCCGGCAACGATACCTACGTGGCCGATATCTTCGGTCAGGGGGTGGGCTACTGGTTCGGCCTGGGAGCGATCGTCGACAAGCGGGGCAACGACAGCTACAACGCGTTCCAGTACGCGCAGGGCTCGGGGGTGCATCTTGCCTTCGGCGTGCTGGCCGATTCCTCCGGCAACGACAACTACGTCTCGCATGGCGTCTCGCAGGGATGCGGCCACGATATCGCGTTCGGCGGACTCTACGACGCCAACGGCGACGACAACTATGTGATCGAGTCCCTCTCGCTCGGCGGCGGCAATGCCGACGCCATCTCGCTGTTCGTCGATGGTGGCGGCGCCGACGGCTATATCGCGCGCCATACCAACACGCTCGGCTACAGCGATCTGCGGCGCGAGTATGGGATGATCGGCATCTTCCTCGATCTTGAAGGGAAGGACTTCTACGGCACCAGCCGGGGGGGAAACGACTCGCTCTGGACTGGCAGCTACTACGGCGTCGGGCTTGACGGCAATATCCGCCCCCGCCACGACGACGCATCGGCGACGCCCGGGGGCTCCGGTCCCGCCAAGACACCCGAGCAGATCGAGGCGGAGCTGGCGCGCGATATCCCGACGCTCTTCATCCAGGCGTCGGCCGCCCCGCAGAAGTATCAGTATATCGTCCAGCCGGCCATCAACCGTCTGGTGGAGCGCGCCGATGAATCGATCCCCTACCTTCTGGCGCAGCTCAACACCGAGTCGCCGCGCGAATCGCTGGCGCTCGGCATCATCCTTCCTCGCATCGGCAGAAAGGTGATGTACCAGCTGATCGACACGGTACGGCATGGTGAGCTGAGCCGGGTCGGGCAGGCGATGTATGCGCTCGGCGAGATGCGCGATACGACCGCTGCGACGGCGCTGGGAGAACGGATGGTGGATAGCTCGGTGAGCTGGCGGATGCGCCGCGCGGCCGGCGAGGCGCTTCTGAAGATCAATGCCCCGTCGGCACGGCCATATCTGCGGCGGGCGCTGCGCGATACGTTCGAGATCGTGCGCGGCTATGCGGCGCGCGCGCTGGCGGCCGTCGGCGACAGCGCCGACATCGCACTGCTGGTCCCCTACCTCAACGACCGCAGCCAGATCGTCCGCTACCAGATCCAGCTGGCGCTGCAGAAGCGCGGGATCGACAGCATCCCGGTGCCGTTCGCCGATGCGCTGCTTGCAAGTACAACCGGGTTCGCCCCCGATCTGCTCTATCCCCTGGCGCCGTCGCTGCGCGACAGCACCGGCCGGGCACGGCTGCTGACGGGGATGCTGAGCGATTCCTCGGCGATCGTCCGCGCCCGCGGAGCCCGCCTGGCGCTCGCCTGGAACGACACGGCGATGATCGAGCTGGCGTCGACCTTCAAGAAGGGAGAGCGCAACTCGGTGGTGCTCTACGAGCTGAACAAGCTGCCGGAGATACCGAAGGCAAAGAAGAGCAAGAAGAAAAAGGGCAGCGAGGAGAAGAGCAGCTCGAAGGATGCCGACGAGAAGAAGTCGAAGAAGAGCAAGAAGAAAAAGAAGCGCGGTGACGACTGATCACGGGGCTACCAACAAAAAGAAACGCCGATCTCACCCCTAAGACCGGCGTTTCTTATCTCGAGAAGACTCGTTCCAGAGTCACAGCCCAATATCATGCACAACATCTCGGAAAGCATGATAAAAGAACTGGATGCAAAGTTAGAGGGGGGAGATGAAAGGAAGATGAAGAGTGCTTCCATACTTTTTTCGGTAGCATCTCAGGTTGATCGTCGCGTGCCGATACGCTGTGCCGGAGTTGAACTCCGGCACAACATTCCGGTAAACTAAGACATTGCTCTGGCTGATCATCCATTCTGCTGTCACATCCGGCGCGACCTATCGCCAGATCACGATCTTCCCTCCGATGATCCCTTCATCGCACACGATCTGTACGAAGTACGCCCCCTCGGGAAGCCCGGCAACGTTGACGTCGCGCTCGCTCCCCTTGATGATCGGCAGAGCGCCGAACGAGCAGCGTGAATCCAGCCGGAGATGGTAGTAATCGTAGGAGGAGTCCACCAGACTGTTCGTATGGCGTATGCACACCACCGCTTCCTGCCCCGCCTTCATCGCGAAGAGGCTGTCCGGCCCGGAGGTAAACGCGGGGTCGCGCGCCGTATAGAGCCCTGTCCCCTCGGGGGGAACATAGCGCGGAGCCAGATAGAGATTCGGCACGTACACGAACTGAATGCAGGGGGCGGACGGTGGAACCGACGGGCGATCCCCCTGCGCCGCGAGGGACTGCAGCCCGGAGCACGGTTGAAAGACCCTCCCCTTCAGCGTATCGGTCACGACAGCGGTGACGCGATAGAAGTACGCTCCGGATGGGTTGTCCGACCCCGTGGAGAGCGAATCGACCGCAACCACGGCGACGCGCAGGATATAGGAAGACTCCAGCAGGGCCAGCATCCCGGCTTTTGGCTGGGCATCGAGGAGCGCCTCACCGACTCTCGATGCGATCGCGCTGAGGCTCGCCCGGTATTTCGAGCGGTATTTCAGGCTGATCTCGTCGAGATATTGTGTGAAGATGATCAGGTTGTAGTCGGAAAGGGTATAGAGATACGTCGCGGTCTGGCGCAGCCTGTCGGTAATCCGTCGCTCGGCGCGCCAGCGTCCGTTCGGCGATTCCCTCTCTGTCGAACCGGGCGAGCGAATCCATGGCGATATAGGCGGCAAGCAGATCCAGCGGCATCCCCGAATTCACCGGCGGTAAGCTCCAGATGATCGGATAGCGCGTATGGAATCGCGCCGTGGACGAATCGTACCAGTAGCCGAGCCCCCGGAATCTGTCGCGGTTGATGGTGCGTATCCCGGTCTCGTTCTGCGCGCCGGCGGCCGACGCCAGCAACAGAGCCAACGGGATACACAGGATGGTGCGCACAGAGACAGGACCGCGCGTGCGGAATCCTCATGCTGATTGCCCCTCTTTATGAATGACAGATAGAGGCAGTAGAGCGAAGGAATGTTATTCTCCAGCCGGGACGCTGGATAAGGGACTGTGGCAGTGGGCGCAATATAAGAAACGGGACGATGAGTGCAATAGTATACGGCGGTACAAGCCATGGTCTGCTATTCCCTGGCGCATCGGGAGAGGAACGTGTGGTGATGGATCGGCAGTCAACCTTCCTACAGAGCTTTGGAGGCCAGCCAGTTGATTGTTTTGCCCCCTCCTATCTACCCTTGGACGGAATCATATACAGCGGCCAAATAGGTAGGGGTACACAAAGATGTACTCCCGTAATAGCAAAATCCATAATATCTTAACTTAATAAAGGAAGCAAGGCACGAAAGGCAACAAAGCATCTCATTTTACGTTCCATATGCTCGGAGTCTATCCCCTTATGCATCGCCAACAGCAAAGAATATTGACAGTAGTTGCAAGTCTCGCATTACTTGTACTCAGTGCAAATATCCTGTCCGCACAAAATCAGACAGGTGTACGAGCCATCAATAAGCTACGTTTTCAGGATCTTGGATACTGGTATGATAGTAGTACGGCAATGTACCAGCTTCACTATCCGATCATTAAGAGCATCCCCCCCCTTAACACTGCCATGCCTTGGGATATCCTCCTGGCCTACATCTATACTGACAGTATCGCTCAGTTCGACAACTCGGAACGAACGGTGAGTTCCACAGCACGTTGGGCAACGATGCACGACACGTTAGCAGGGTTAATCACATACAATTATAAGATGACTGATTACAACCCAATCATCTTTACACAGTACCTCAATGAAATTAGCCTGAACGCTCGCACAAGATATCGCACTAGCATCATAGATGTCAGGGACAACATCCGAGCCGCATTGCTGAAAGCCGCTCCTAAGCCGGCCGATCGCCTTGGACTCTACTCGCTCCTCTATCCGGACTATATTCTTCGAGTAAGAATAACTGGCATAGACTCAATGCTCATCAAACCGCATCCAAGCCTGATTAACCCATACAAATTCAGGGCAACCGCAGACGTTATTGATACCCTCAAGGGAATGGTCTTCACTACCTGCGCCCAGCAGTTCCTTGCAAGGACGCCAGTGAATGAATGGCCTAACGTTATGATGGACCCTAAATATCCTTGCATCGAGTTCCAATACAGTCATGGCAACTACTTTGATCCAAATATGAATGGTGAGCCTTGGCTCTATCCAGACAGAGACCCAAGCTTCGCACAGAGTGATGGGGGATTCCAAATGCAGGTGGGACAAGAAGCGATAGTCTTCCTTAGCCATTATGGTCAGCGTTATGACTCAACCAAGGATTATTTTGATCTAAATCTTGAACCACAAGCTTCCTATAACGCTCTTCCCATCATTAACGGTCAAGTCAGGGATATCAATCACATCTGGTCAGGTCGGACCATGATAAGTTATGACGACTGGAAAGCGCGATTCTATGAACTTCGCGAAAAAATCCTTACTGGAAAGTACAACTAGCACCCTTCCACACTACACAGTAAGGAAAACAAATGAAAAGAGCATGGATTTATCTGGCATTTGCGATAAGCGCCCAGTCATTGATAGCACAACCTGCTACAGATCCGAAGCTGCCCTGTGACCCGGAATGCATATCCACAGTGTACTCATATATGTTCTGTGACGGTGATGGCAACTTTCTCCGCAAATGCTCGGCCGATCCTAATCACGAGCCTGGTCTTAAGATGTATAAGAAGTCTATTCCTCTCATCCTCTGTCCCAACTTCGACGCAGGGCAACATCGGCGGATTTACATACCAAACAGTGATCCCGGAGATTTCCATGATGTCAACTTGTTTGTACCAGCAAACGTTCCTGCAAGACTAAAGGAAGCCGCAGACAGGTGGAATAGCCTATGCCCGCCTCAAGGTCCGAACAAAGAATATCAGGCTTGCTGTTTAAAAGTCGTCTGGGCGGTAACTATATCGGATATGCGTGAATTCTCCAAGGCTGCTGCTATTACATACATGGCACCAGCGGCGAAAGATCCATCGAAACCAGGTGCATGTGAGAATGAGTGCTCACGGTCATATATCGCCCTTAACCAGGACCCGTTGTTCACAAAGCCAGGTAATGATGGAGTTCCGAGAAATTTCTTTTACACCGAAAGAGAGAACAGACCTTATATCCCAAGTGACTATCACTATGCTAGCCTCTATTCCATCTTACTTCACGAGCTTGGACATTGGCTAGGCTTCAACCATCCCGACTCACAAGATGGTGTGGGCGCAGTATGCGATCATCCAGGCTCTATCATGCGAACTGCGGACATCACCTATTGGGAAAGGCAGGACCGGGATCTTAGCAATGATGATATCTGCATGTTTAAGAAAGCGTACTGCTGTGCAGAGACAGCAAATGATGTTGATGAAGCCCCAGAGGTCCCCAAAAGTCTACAGTTTGATATTGCTCCCAATCCACCTATCAACAACATCTTGACTTTGAGCTTATCGGAACCTATTCACAGCAGCGCCGCTACATTACGGATAGTAAATATGAGTGGCGAGTCCATCCTGGGAATGGATCTAGCTAAAGAATCACAACATCTGAGCATTGACATTACAAACCTGTCCAATGGTATCTATATGCTGGAGATCCTTCAAGAAGGAGCGATTTCGGCGAAGAAGATACTAGTGCAGAGGTAACGGGGCTTGAAGCAGCCCGATGATAAGAATGCAAACAACAGTGAAAGAGTCGTCGATTCAAGAAGCATAACACGCTCTCTCAGAAGATTATTCTCAGTCTCGAGTGCCCCACCTTTCGGGGCCAGCTCTTCGGCCCCTATCTCGAATGTGCTCCGTTCCTTTCCTTGTTCCTCCACTTCCTCTTTTAGAGCCGTACAAGTCTTTCATCGTTGCCATGGAGCAGATAGACACAGCCCCTCCACCGGATCGACCGATGGAGAGGCTTGTATGAAGTGATCTCGCTGGAATGATGCGGCGGAACTCGCCACGCATATCAAACGCATCTAGGAACGACGCAACAATGTGGAAGGCTAGAATGAAAGGAAATGCGATCGTGACTGGCTCGCAGTGTACGTTTATCGTACGTTCAACGTTTACACTAACACGACGAGAAAGGCGATTCTGCAATAAAAAAAGGGAATCCGATAACCGGATTCCCCTGGTGTGATCTCGCTGGGACTCGAACCCAGGACCCTCTGATTAAAAGTCAGATGCTCTAACCAACTGAGCTACGAGATCGCCGTTCTCATAGAGAAAGGCAAAAATAGCTCATCCGACGAAGCTTCACAACCCCTAATCACACACGAATACAACATCATCAGCGCGCTATCATCTCTCCGCAAGCCTCAGACCGTCACAAGCTCGCCGATCCCGTGCGGCAGACCGATGAAGCGCTTCACCACGCGAGCGATGCCGTCGGGGAGCAGATCGAGGTCGGCGAGAAGCTCGTCGGTATCGCCATGTTCGACGAACGTGTTGGCCGGCAGGCCATGCACGAAGAGGTCCACATCGCGGTGATAGGGCTGCGTCGCGATATACTCCAGCACGCCGCTCCCGAACCCGCCGGCAACGACGTTGTTCTCCAGCGTGATCACCTTGTCGAACCGGGAGCAGATATCGTCGATCATCGCCGTATCGAGCGGCTTGACGAAGCGTGCATCGATCACCTCGGCGGAGACCCCATCGGCCTCCAGCAGCTCCGCGGCCTGCACGGCGCGCCATGTCATATCACCGATCGCGAGGATCGCCACATCGCGTCCGGGGCGCATCCGCTCCGACTTCCCTATCTCGATCGCCGTGAACTCCTCCCGCATCGGCACGCCGTATCCCTCGCCACGCGGGTAGCGCAGCGCGATCGGTCCCTTGCCGTAATGTACCGCCGTATAGAGCATATCGCGCAGCTCCGCCTCATCCCTCGGCGCCATCACCACCATATCCTGGATGATCCGCAGATAGCTGAGATCGAGCGAGCCGTGATGGGTGGGCCCGTCGTTGCCGGCGATGCCGGCGCGGTCGAGCGCGAAGACCACCGGCAGATGCTGGATCGAGCAGTCGTGCACGATCTGATCGAACCCGCGCTGCAGGAACGTGCTGTAGATCGCCACCACCGGGATCGCCCCCTCGGTCGCCATGCCGGCGGCAAACGTAACCGCATGCTCCTCGGCGATGCCGACGTCGAAGAATCGCTCCGGCATCGCAAGCTGCATCAGATCGAGCCCCGTACCGTCGGGCATCGCGGCGGTGATGCCGACCACGTGCGGGTTCAGCCGGGCGATATCGACGAGCGCTTTACCGAACACCGACTGGTACTTCGGCGGCTTGGCGACCGTAAGCCCCGTGCTGGGCTTGGAGAGCGCCTTGCCGGTGATTTTATCGGTGGGGCCGCTCAGAGCGTGCAGACGCTGCGCCGCGTCGGCCTCGGCCGGCGCAAATCCCTTCCCCTTCTCGGTGGTGATATGCAGCAGCACCGGTCCGTCGATCCCCTTGGCGAACTCGAAGAAGTCCACCAGCTTATTGACGTTGTGTCCGTTCTCGGGGCCGAAGTAATGGAAGCCGAGCGCCTCGAAGAGCATCCCCGGCGTGATCACCGCCTTGACCCCCTCTTCGAGCCGGGAGGCGAGCTTGCGGAGGCGGTCACCCCAGACTCCCATCTCCCCCGTCGCGTCCCAGATCCGCCCGCGGAGCTTCTGCGCCACGGAGGTCTGCGCGATCTGCGTGAAGTAGTTGCTGATGGCCCAGACGTTCGGAGCGATCGACATCCGGTTGTCGTTGAGCACCACGATCATCCGCCGTCCCTGCAGTCCGCAGTTGTTCATCGCCTCGTAGGCCATGCCGCCGGTCATCGCGCCATCGCCGATGATCGAGACCACATTGAAGTCCTTGCCGGCGAGGTCGCGCGCGGTCGCCACGCCGAGCGCCGCCGAGATCGAGGTGGTGGCATGTCCGGCGCCGAACACATCGTAGGGGCTTTCGGAGCGCTTCAGAAAGGGGCTCAGCCCTCCCTTCTGGCGGATGGTATGCAGCAGCTCCTTGCGGCCGGTGAGGATCTTGTGGGGATAGGCCTGATGCCCCGTATCGATGATGATCTTGTCATCGGGGGTATTGAACGCATAATGCGCGGCGACGGTCAGCTCGACCACCCCCAGCCCGGCACCGAAGTGCCCTCCAACCTGGCAGATCACATCCACCATATACTGACGTACCTCGGTGCAAACCTGCCGAAGCTGGCTTGGATCGAGCTTGCGAAGATCGTGCGGGGTGTCGATGTTTTTCAACAGCGGATAATCGTTCAGATCGACGATCCCCGCCGCCGGGCCAGCAATGTGTTCCATAACCGTAATATCGATGCAAATCAAAGAGGGGAAAGCAGCCGGAGCCGCCGATGCGGAGCCGGGACGGCCTCGGGAGGGCGCCACGACCGGCAACATTCCAGCAAAAATGTCTTTTCCGGGGGAGATGATTCGTTACCGAATGCATCATCGCGGTATTCCGTGCAGAACTTACCATTCTCCCGCATGATAACAGGCGCGCGGCCGGGATAATTCCCGTCCGGTGCCGCGCCGGCACGATCGACGCGCTCCCCGGCGGCCGCAATCTCCCGCGAGCCGCATGCAAGTATACAATGCGGCGGGGCCGCGCCGAAGCACCCAAGTGCATAAACGGGATGCGCGCACATCGATGGCCCGCATCCCGTTGTTCGCTCCTGCCGATCATCGGCAGAGTATCGGCGGCGATGCCCTAGCGGACGATCGCCACCTTCTCGATGGTCTCGAAATTCTGCTCCTCCGATCCCAGCTCGCCGGTCGTCGCCACGGCGTTCTTCTTCACGCGCAGACGGTAGAGATAGACGCCGTTGGCGAGCGGCGAACCGTCGGCATCGGTGCCATCCCAGTGCACGCGAACGAAGCGCTCGCGCACCCCCGGCGATTCCAGCGTCCGCACCTTCCGCCCGCTCACCGTGAAGATCGTGATCTCCACATCGAGCGGCGAGCTCTGGTTGTGCCGGAAGAGGAAATCGGTCTCGCGCGACATCGGGTTCGGGTAGTTCACCACATCCTCCACCTTGAGCGTCTTGTCCCCCTCGGAGGTGATCCTGAAGGTTGCGCTCGCCTCGCTCGAGTTGTTGTAGATATCCCAGGCGCGCACGCGCAGGCTATGCTCCCCCGGCTCCAGGTTCAGCAGCCGGCGTTGCGCCGTCCCCTCCCGGTAATCGGTCGGCAGGGTCTGGTAGCTGTCGGTCAGATCGATCGACTTCGGGTTGTTGTCGACCCACGCCTCGATGCGATGGCCGATGCTGGAGCCCGAGGAGTTGATGCCGCTGCTGTCGGCGAGATCGACCATCAGCATCGGCTTCGCCGTCACCAGATCTCCGGAGCGGAAGCTCCTGTCATCCATGAACAGCTTGATCGTCGGGCCCGTTTTATCGGTGATCGTCGCCGTGTCGGAGCCGTAGATCCTGACACGGTTGGTCATCCCCGCGGCGTCCCCCTGAGCGTTGTATGCGTAGACATGCACCCGCCCGGTGGCCGTATCATAGGCGATATCCTTCGGCACGCGGAAGTTGATCCTGAACCTGCCGTTGGTCACCTGCGCTGGCCCCCGGAAGAGCCGGCCGCCGTAGTAGGTCACATTGGTGATATACTCCCCGGCATTGACCTTCACCACGCGATCGGCATCGAACAGCGAGACGATCGCCGTGCCGTTGAAATCCCCGCGCTCGGCCCCGGCATGATCCAGCACGCGTCCCTCGACCGTCACCAGCGACAGGGCGCCGATCGTGGCGGTGTTCCCCGAGGTCATCGAATCCCCGCGCACATCGGTGACGTTGATCTGCGTCACCTCCACCGAATCCTGCGGCAGATTCAGCCGCATCGCCGGATCGCCGATCAGCAGGAACTTGTCGTCATCGCTCGATCCGTAGCGCTTGGACATCACCAGCGCCTGGCCGAGCGTCGGATAGCGGAGCGTGCCGGGATCGCGCGTGAAGAGCGCCCGGAAATGGTTGTACATCATCGTCTGGGCGTTGCTGATCAGCACCGCGCGCGTCGCGGTCATCACCCCGACGGCCCCCCCGCTCGGGTGGAGCAGAAACAGCTCGCCACCGGAGATATGGGCCGGCTCATCGAGATAGCCGAAGTTGCAGGTGGCCGCCGGCACATAGGTCAGCACCGAATCGTTGGTGAGCCTCGGGATGAAGTTCTCCTTCTCCAGCAGATGCTCGTGCGCCCAGACGTCGGGGTTGCCATGCCCCACCCAGTTGGTGATCAGCGACCCACGCTCGATGGCGTCGCTCAGATCCTCCACCGCCCCCGGCTTCGAGATGCTCGAGGATTTGTCGGTGGGATAGTTCCCCAGATAGATCTTCCGCGACTCCAGCCATTTCGGGATGTAGGAGCGCCAGAGCACCTCCGACTGTCCGGTGAAGCCGCCGCCATCGCCGATGGGGATATCGTCGTCGGCCGCGAGGGTCACATCCTGCCGCCAGAGGCCGAAGTTTTTGCTCTCCTCGTAGCGCCTGATCTTCCCCAGGATGACGTTCCCCTGCTCGACCGTCTCGATCGGGAAGCGCCCGATCGCCAGATCGGCCGGATCGTTGTTGGCGCTGTCGGCGATCACCCGCACGAAGAAGTCATCGACGCTCTTGGAGTCGACGTGATCGTAGAGCGACCCGTCGTCGCTCTGCCAGATCGGGACGTACTGTTTCTGCTTGGAGACGATGTTCCGGTAGTCGTACGACGCATCGCCGATCAGCAGAACATGGGTCGGCTTCGTCGGCCAGTTCCGCATCGCGAACGCCACGTAATCGCGCAGCGCGGTGGGGTCGAGATTGCCATGGGAGAACTCGGTGTAGATCTCATCGGTGGTCACGGCGGCGGCCCGCATCCCCAGCCCGTTGCGGTAGGCGACGTAGGCGTCGGCCACGCTTTTGAAATCGGGATGGGTGATCACCAGAATATCGGCGTTGAGCATCCGATCGCGGAGGTTGCCGAAACTGGCCGCCGTCACATTGTCCACCCGGCGCGCCGCGCCGCGGGTCGTCACGAAATAGCGCCGCGTGGCCGAGCCGCTCCGGAGCGCGTCGCGGAAGACGAAGCGGTTGTCCCCCGCCTCCGACTGTAGCAGCTTCGGGTTGACCGGATCGGTGACATCGAAGCCGCGCAGATCGTTCGAGCTGAAATCGCTGACGATGAACTGCGCCACCCCCGAGCCTGGCGGCGCATCGAACAGAAGCTGATCCCCCTCGGCCTTCAGGAAGCGTCCGTAGTGGATCTCGTACCAGTCGAGGTAGCCGGTGGCGGCCGATGGGTTGGTGTAGGTGATCCCGAGCAGGCTGACGTCATCCGACGGGATATCCGATGCGTTCCCCTGAAACAGGTCGCTCTCGGCGCGGGCGATGTTCTCGCCGTCGAGCGCAGCGATCGCGATCGACGCGCCGAGCCTGGTATCCTTCTGCTTGACGTCGAAACGGCTGGTGCCGCTGCGCCCCGCGTTGGCGACGCGGACGCGATAGAGCACCGGCATCGAGCGATCGATCCAGGAGAGACGATTGCTGAACACTTTGGGATCGCTGGTGCGGGAGCCATCGACCTGGAACTCGGTGCCGAACCAGTCGCGGCCGGAGCCTCCCCCCTTGCGGACATCGACGGCGTTGTAGCGCTCCTCATCGGTGAAGATGCGGGAGATGCCGCTGACCACCGTCTGCGAGAAATCCCCCCCGGAGCCCCCGCGGTCGAACCCGCGCGAATCCTCGCCATCGACCGCGACGATATAGCTGTTGCTGGTGACGTAGGGGTTCAGCGCGTGCTGCGGGGCCAGATCGTTCGGGAAGGTGTATCCCCACGTATACGGTCCGACGCCGTAGAAGAGGACGTGCGATGCCTTTCCGTCGCTCCCCTTCTCGACGATCACCGGGATCTGGCGCATCGTATTGCTGTCGGCCATCCAGATGCTCTCCGGCATCCCTCCGCCGTTGCCGCCGTAGATGGCGATCTTCGCGGGATCGACCGTCGCCAGATCGATCCCCGCCTTCCTGAAATCCTCTGCCGTCAGATCGTACAGGCCCTCTTTCTTGACCTCCACCCGCATCCAGGCGCGCGCCTGCGCCAGCGTCGAGCGACGGGCCAGGATCGGCATGTTGCGTTTGGCGAGCGACCATCCCTCGGCCGCCGCCGCGTTCGGGAAGCTCATGCGGGTCATCGCGCTCAGCGGCTCGCGCGAGCCGGATACGCCGGCCGATCCGCCGTAGCGAACCCGCAGGCGAACCGAGCGAAGGAATCTGATCGACTGGGCGTAGGGATCGTACTGGTAGGGGGCGATGGCGACCGCGCCGGCATGAACGTCGCGGGCGATCCCCTGATAGGAGAGCTCGGCCGCGGGCTGCGCCGGCATCGGACGGGCATAGGCGGCCGCGTTGATCGTGTAGACCGGGGTGACGATCCCCCTGTCATCCTGACGCATCTCCGGCACCGGGGCGATACGGCCCGCCACCGGCGCATCGTACTGGGCAGCGAGCACCTCGACGCTGCTCCCGGTCGCCGCCGGGAGCGCCACCGGGACAAGGATGCTCATCCGCATCGGCTCGCCGAGGCTCCGGAAGTTGGTCACGATCGCGCCGGGGATAGCCGGAAGGATCTCCCCCGTGGCGAGCTTGCCGGTCGTGATCGTCGGCGTAACCTCCAGCACCATCCCCTGCGGGTCGGAGCTGACAACCTTCACCCCCTCGCCCCATTGCGCATGCGCGGCGGAGGCGCCGGCCAGCACGGTGAACGAGGCAAGAAGAGCTGCGCGCAGGCGGATCGAGTGCATCAGATCGGTTGGGCGTAATGTCATGGACATACAGACGGCTTTGGAAGTCGAGTCTTGTCTGGGAAGTAACGCGAAAGCTGCCGCGCTATTGGAATCCGTTGCCGACAATTAGCACGCGGCCAAAGGAAGATACAAGGGAAGAATGGGGAACTCCACCCGGAAGCCCGCGCAGCTGACCGGGCGCGCGGGGATGGCACGCGCGATCAATCCTCGCCGGGACGGAGGTATTCCCGCCAGAAGCGGTAGAGCTCCCAGGTCGCCCGGACGTCGCGCATACAGTACTCGGCGATCGTCCGGTGCTCCCCCCGCCGGTAGAGCTCCGGCACATCGTTCCCGCTCACCCCCTCGGATTTCGGCGATTTGATGCCGAACGACTTGCAGTAGAAATCGAAGTTGAAGCGGCGCATCGCCCCGTTCCGGTCGTTCTGCTTGAACGCCAGCTCCTCCTGCAGATCGGTATGGCGATCGTAGCTCCAGCGCGTTCCGTTCATCAGATTGCGCGTCGGACGCACCCGCAGCGCGGCGGAGCGGAGCATCAGGAAGGGGCAGTCGAAGCCACGGCCGTTGAAGGAGATAAGATGATATCCCCCCTGCGCTTTCCCCTTGGCGAGGGTCGACCACCATGTCGAGAGCATCTCCCGCTCCGGCATCAGGTGCCATGTCGAGCCGTCCGGCAGCAGCTCGGTGCGCCGTTCGCCATCCCCCTCCTCGCCGTAGCTGGAGTAGATGCACCCCTTCGCCTCGGCCCCGAGCGTGGGGGCGCACACCATGCCGATCGAGGCGATCCGCGCGGTCAGAGGGTTCAGGCTCATCATCCGCTTCCGCTCCTCGCGATCATCGTCGCTCTGGGCTCCACGGAGAAGATACTCCTGCTGCGATTCGGCGAACGACTCGAACGGCAGGGCCGCCGTCTCGATGTCGAAGACAAGGTAGATCATTGCTGTCGGTTGCTTGAGAGGGGATCCCGGCCCGGTAATGTCTCAGTGTGCCGGAATGTTGGGTCGAAGTTCAACTCCGGCCCAGCGTATGAGGGCTCGACCATTAAACTGAGATACTCCCCCGGCCCGGGGATCGGGGAACGCCGGAAGTTACCGCGCGGGACGTCTGGCGACCAGCGCGTCGAGGACGCAGCGCGGAACGAAGTCGGCGATATCGGCATCGTAGCGGGCCAGCTCGCGGATGATCGTCGAGCTGAGATAGGTATAACGCTCGTGCGGCATCATAAAGATCGTGCTGATCTCCTGGCGGATCTTCCGGTTCATCATCGCCATCTGCATTTCGTACTCGAAGTCGCTCACCGCGCGCAGACCCCGCACGATCGCCAGCGCCCCCTCGGCCGCCGCGAACTCGACGATCAGCCCGTGCGCGCGCTTGACCTCGACGTTCGGATACTCCCGCAGCGATTCCACCGCAAGCTCGAACCGCTCATCCTCGGTGAAGAGCGTCTGCTTGGCGCTGTTGACCGCCAGCGCCACGACGATCCTGTCGAACATGCGCGAGGCACGCTCGATGATATCGATATGGCCATTGGTGATAGGATCGAATGTTCCGGGATAGATCGCTGTTCTCATACGGGCTCGAAAATAATGGGGCGAAGATAGGCAATTGCGGCGATGCCGACGATCAGATCCGGTCATCATGGACGAACCGTCGTCCGGGCGGGCGGCTCACTCTCCGGCCGCCACGGCATAGATCGAGATGCCGGTATCGCCGAAGCCGCGCGTGGTCACCAGCTCGAGGCCGGCGCCGGAGGGAGCCGCCATCGCCCCGGCATGCTCCAGCACGAACAGCCCTTCCCGCGACAGCCTTCCCTTCGAGGCGATATCGCGCACCAGCCGCTCGAAGATCGTGGCGGCATAGGGGGGATCGGCGAAGATCAGATCGTAGGGGCGGTCGGTCTCCTCCAGGAACTTCAGCGCATCGCGCGTGGTCACCCGCCCGCGCGACGCCACGCCGAGCGTCCGGAGATTGTCGGTGATCACGGCCGAGGCGCGGCGATCGCTCTCGACGAAATCGCACGCGGCGGCGCCACGGCTGAGCGCCTCGATGCCGAGCGCGCCGGTTCCGGCGAACAGATCGAGCGCCTGAGCCCCCTCGAACTCGAAGCGCGCCGCAAGGATATTGAAGATCGACTCCCGCACCCGGTCGGTCGTCGGGCGGAGCATCGCCGTCTGCGTGCTTTTCAGGGTTCTGCCGCGAAGGCTTCCCGCAATGATTCTCATCGTCTCCCTTCGGTCTCCGTTCTTCCGCGCCGTGGATGAGGCGTGGCCCTATTGGACGGCAATATACGCCTTCATCTTCTCGAACTTCTTCTCCCCGATCCCTTTGACATTCATGATATCCTCGGGCTTGCGAAACGGAAGATGCGCCCGCATGGCGATGATGGCGTCGGCGGTCTTCTCCCCAACCCCCGGAAGCTTCATCAGGGCATCCTTCGAGGCGCTGTTGATGTTGATCGGTCCGGCCAGCTGCTCCTTTTTGCCGCTCGATGCCGATGGCGCCGCGGCCTTCTCGATGATCTCGTCGCGCTCGGCATCCTCCGATGTGGGGGGCGTCCAGGCCGGCGCCGAGTCGGGGACGGCGGCCGTCTGCCTGAGATCGGCAAGGCGGGCATCGCGGTGGAGCGCCACGATCGAATCGTGACGGCGCACCATCTGGCGCATCTCCCGCTGCTGGACGAGCGGCGGACGGGTATCGAAGAACGTCGTGTAGATAAAGCCGGCAAGGGCCGTGGCGGTGACGAAGGTCAGGATGGTGAGGTCTCCCCGGGTGATGCCCAGACGGGAGTCGAGGTTCGAGAAGAGTGACATCGTTGTGCCTCCTCCGGCGCACGACGAAACGGCGCCGGCTGCTGGTGAATAACTGCATGCGCGCTGGCTGGCGGAGGGAGAAATTCAGGTGGCAGTAACGATCGAAAAGTACACAGCCCACAGCTTATGGTCAACAGGCGAAGTGCCGCGTGTGCCGAGGACCATATTTTTTTGCCACGCGGCAGGCGCGAAAGTCTTTGCGGGAAGCCCCCGGCGCTTTTATCTTTGTGGTTCTCGCATGCCCGCGTAGCTCAACTGGCAGAGCATCTGATTTGTAATCAGAAGGTTGCAGGTTCGATTCCTGTCACGGGCTCTCATACCGAAGGCGATCCGTACAGGGTTGCCTTCGCTCGTTTCGTCCCCCGCCATACGCCAGAGATATCCATCTTTCCCATCAATCGAGCTCGCCCGGCGCGAACGCGGCGCTCCATGCACGCTGCTCCGGCGTCTCGGGCACCGTGTGCCCCCGCGCCGAGGAGAGGCGCCCGAACGCGTCGTCGGCCGCAAGACCTCCGGCGATCAGAACCGCTGCGGCGATCATCCCCGAGCGCCCGATCCCCTGATGGCAATGAAGGACCACGCTCCTCCCCTCGCACAGCATCCCCAGAACGTTTCGCATGACGATCACGGCATCCTCCCGCAACGCCGGCACCCCCCAGTCCCCGATCGGCAGCCAGCGGTAATCGATCCCCCCGGCGGCGCAGAGCGCCTCCTCGTCGAGCAGATCGAGCGCGACGATCTCCTCCCGCGCCAGCAGCGACACCAGCAGCGCGACGCCGGAACGTCGGAGCGATGCGATAGCATCGGCAAGCGCCTCTCCTCCCGGCGGATGGGGCATGATCCCGAGGTGTCCGGGAAGCGCGTCGATCCAGTAGACGGTCCGCATCATTGAAGCAGAGATTCCTTATGGATGGTCATCGATCTCCGTCGCGACCGATGGAGCACGTGGGAAACGCGAAGAGCCCCACATCGGTGTGAGGCTCTTCGCGGTATTGATCGATCAGATCGGGTCCGCTCAGACTTCCAGCTCCGACGCATGGCGGAGATAGATCGCCGCCGCGGGCTCCAGCACCCGGAAGGTGAACGACTCGGTCAGATAGAGCTCGACGTTCTGGCGCTCATGATAGGCGTAGCCGATCGAGAGGTCCTGTCCGACGGTCAGCTCGAAGTCGCCGCCGCGTATCGACAGAAGCACGGCGCCGTCGATCGAGGGGGCCCAGATGATTGGGCCATCGATGATCTGCTGTTCGATACGCTTGCGTATAGGATAGCCATCCTCCGATCCCTGCGATATCTCGTTGTAGGCCTTCGGTCCCGCCGCCAGCGCGAACGGTCCGCTGACTCCCGCCTCGCGGAGCAGCTCCTTGGCCTGGACGATTGCATGGGGATAATGAAGTCCATCGGCGGGGATCTCCAGCGGAGCATACGGGCTCGACTCGATGATGCCGGCGATGCCCGCCTCGCGGTAGCCGTTGAAGATGGCGTTATCCTCGGCGTGGGCGATCTTCTCGGCGGCTTCCACCACCGGCCCGAGATCGGGATCATCGGCGCCGCGCGCTATCGAGTCGAGCTCCATCGTATCGAGCAGGATCGGCGTGCGCAGCTCGATCAGCGGCTGAACGCGGCGGCGTCCGACGCTCACCCCCGGCACCGGCTGATCGCGTATCAGCTCGAGGCGCCCGAGGTTGACCGCGGCGAACTCCCAGCCGAACGGCCCGTTGAAATCGACGAGCTTTCGGCCGGCGAGATTGAGCTTGAGGACGCGGCGCGCCTCGTTATCGATCGCCTCCCAGGCCTCATCCAGAATGGGAGCAAGGTCACGTTTCAATAGATCCATGGATATTATTTCCTCCCCTTTTTCAGGCTTCCTATCCCGAGCGATCCCCCGGCGGCCGGTGCGCTTCCCCCGGAGCCACGGGCGCCGCCACCGTCCATCGCGTTCTTCTCGACCTCGGTGATCGGGCCGTTGCTGAAGAGATATGTTTTCGCCTGATCGCTGAAGACCGGGTTGTTGCGTCTGATCCACTCGAGACTCATCATCGCATGCTCGATCTCCTCGTTCTTGTTGTGGAGAAGGATCTTTTTGAGATCGGCATCGCTGCAGGCCTCGGCCCGCTGCTGATACCAGTCGATCGCCTCCAGCTCCTCCATGACCGTGACGAGCGCACGGTGCATGTTCTTCGATTCCTCCGTCAGAAGCTCGTACGGCTCATGATAACTATCGCTGCCACCTGCCATGATATCCCTCGCATGATATAGGTTACTGCACGTAAGCGCCGAAGATAGCACTTGGCGTGATGTTCTCGCCACCATCAAACCCCGTGCGCGGAATTTCCCTGGTACCCCATCGTTACACGTTGTTCTATCTCGGGCAGCCGGATGCTCAATCCTATATATCCCGGCCGCCCGACCATTACGCCCGCGTCACCCATCGAGCACGCCCCGTCATTTTCATACAGCCCACAGATAGCGGAAGTAACCGCAATACATAGCTTTCGGTTGCCGGAGAGGGCAGAAGCTCTTGTCCGAAAAGCCGCGCTGCGACCGGCCTGCGACGCCGGCATAAGAGAGCGGCGGTTGGACATGACCCAGATATGAACTGGCCGGTCATCCGGCCACCGGCCTCCCCACCCTTGCGCCAACTGGTCCGGCCACTGCGATATCGCACGCATCCAATGAGCATGACTCTCCCCCCGTTCAACGAGCATACCTCTCCTCTGCTGCCAGACTCCATCATCGACTCTGCCCGGCCATCGATCTCACGCCGAGCAGGCGGCCCATCCGGCAGGGCGATCGGGGAGGATGCAGTAGTGCGGATGCTGGCGGTAGGTTAGGTTGTGATTATAGGAATTTGCAATAACGCACGTTAATTGTTTCGGGCAAATAAAAAGGCCCCGTCGTGATGACGGGGCCTGAAAACATCAGCGAATCATACTTCGTCTTACGGACGGCCAACCGTCTGGAAGTTGAAGCTGAGATCGGTCGGAGTACCGGCAAGGTCATACGTGGTCACGGTGAGCACACTGCCAGCGCGGGTGACCGTCGAGAGTCCGAGCGCCTGGAGCGTCACGATCGTCGAGGCCGCCGTCGGCGTGTTCGGGAGCACGATCGTATAGACGCCGGTGCCAACGGTATGCGTGATGGCAATGTTGCCGAACTGAGCGTTGAAAATACCATTGCCATCAATATCACCCCATGCGATCACCACGTTATCCGCATAGACGGTTCCGGCATCCGGAGTGTTTCCGGCTCCGAGCGCGGTCGTGGCGGTCACCGTGGTGAAGTCACCCGAGCTCTGCGTGGTCAGACCAATCGGCGTTGCGTCGATCGCTCCACCGTTGATCGTCAGGTTGTCGTTGACCTGCGCGTCGGCCAGACCAGCACCGATGCGTGCTGCGTCGATCGTCGTCGTGCCGGCGTTCGTCGAGGCGATCAGCGCATCGCCCTGTGCCGCATCCACTGGAAGCGTCTGGGTTGCGGTGAACGTGTTCGGGTTGGCGAGATTCAGACCCAGTGGCGTCGCCGCCGTGCCGTTGCCTGCCAGCGTCGCGTCGGTCACCACCGGATTCTCCAGTGCATCCACGTAATCCTTGGTCGTCAGTGTGTTGCCCGGATCAGCACCCACCGTCGAAGCGGAGGTTGCCTTGCCGGTCAGATCCAACGTCGCACCGTCGACATCGGTGAACGCACCCGTGCTTGGGGTCGTCGCACCGATCGGCGTTGCGTCGATCGTCCCGCCGTTGATCGTCAGGTTGTCGTTGACCTGTGCGTCGGTCAGACCGGCGCCGATGCGTGCCGCGTCGATCGTCGTCGTACCGGCATTCGTCGAGGCGATCAATGCATCACCCTGTGCTGCATCCACTGGAAGCGT